>Ga0163152_10000017_pt1 | contig 278285 bp, 286 predicted proteins | sample OliLakLV19MP8IB2_FD_148635 | JGI IMG/M metagenome (GOLD analysis project Ga0163152, IMG submission 148635) | Freshwater microbial mat bacterial communities from Lake Vanda, McMurdo Dry Valleys, Antarctica - Oligotrophic Lake LV.19.MP8.IB-2 | ecosystem: Environmental > Aquatic > Freshwater >... | reverse complement strand
GGGTGAGAGTCGGGCGGTAGCGGGCGATAGGCGATGGGCGGGAGGGAGAAGGGAGTGGGACTGAGTGTTCGTCACCGCCTCGCGCCTCTATCCGGCTCGCCTTACATTCCGTCCACCCTGCTCGGGTGGCGAAACTGGTAGACGCATGGGACTTAAAATCCCTCGGGGGCAACCCCATGTCGGTTCGAGTCCGGCCCCGAGCACTCACTCCCTCGACACTCAGCCCTTTCCCAATCCCGGGAGGCGCAAGCTTCCTGGGGATTCGATCACCATCCCGAGCACGTCTCGAATCCAATACTGTAGCGGACCACCGTGCCGGGGCCGCCGGATCGTTCGGCAGCAACCGCAAACCTGACGCGTCACCACGCGGGAATTGCGCTGCTGCGGTGGAAACGGAACGTGCAAGGCACCCCCGGCTCAGACTGATTTCACCGCCGGGCCCTCCGGCCACGCTCCTTCCCGGAGAGGGAAGGAGTGTAGCCTGATATCCCTTCCCGGTTACGGCGTGAGCGGGTACGCCGTCGGGAGATTGGTGCCCATCGTTGAATCAGCGACGCCGCCCAGGCAGGTCGGGTGGCCGAAGCCGCCAGCGCTTGCTCCAAGCGTGATATCAAAGATGATGTTGTCCTTGCCCGAGCCGGCGACACCGGCACTCACCTTGTCCATGACGAGCGCGTCGCGCACGCGCCACGCGATGTTGTGGTCGGCGCAGGAGGTATCGCCGCTGAGGCCGACCGCGCCGACCACCGTGCCGCTGGCATCATAGAGCGCCAGCCCGCCGCCGAATACGTTGACGCCGCCCGGCTTCTTGCCGACCATGAAATCGTTCACCGTGCCGTACTCGGCATGGTCACCGCCGTACACCACATCGGTATTGACCGGATTGCTCTCCTGCAGACCGAAGAGGCTGCCGCCCGGCTGCACCGCGCTGAACAGATTGGCGGTCGAGAGCGCGAAGCCGTCGAGGCTGAAGTCATTGGCCGTGTTGGCCTTCTGAGCCGAGATGGCCCGGCTGCCCAGCCAGGCGTCGCTGACGCTGGTCCCGCTGTGGACCACGGCCACGACGACGCCGGCGCGGTCGACCACGGTGGCCCACATCGGAAAGTCCAGGCCGCCGTTGGTGCTCGACAGCGCGGTGGTGAGCGCCGTCTGCAACTGGGGGCCCGTCACGATCGGGGTCGGCGTAAATGTGGGGATATCCGAACTGACGTTGGTGATATCGTCGCCACAGCCTGCGAGCGCGGCCAGCGCGAGCGCCGGGAACGCGATACGGGTAGCCCAGCTTGGAGTTCTGTCAGGCATCTGATACCTCTTGGGTGGAAGAATCCGGCGGCACTGGAGCGGACGACCTGCCGTATCGCCAAACCACCCTTGGGTGGCTCGGCGATCCCGGGGCACTTCGTGACGTCTTGAGTCCGGCGTCTCGGAGAAACTCGAGGACCCCATAGCCTGACGATCCCGGATTGCCCCAGGAGCGTCTTCAGCCGTCGGGTGGCAGGTGTCAAGATGGGATCGGTTCCAGTCCTGTCAAGTTGGCGGTGGCACAGGAAATACGGTGGTCGGCCCTTCCAGGCGCGAGCGTCGCGCGTCAGGGATCACCTGGCGACGGGCGGATGCCCATGACTCGCCCTTTCCTGATGTCTCCTTCGATGCTATCGTCTGTCAGTTCGGCCTGATGTTCGTGCCCGACAAGGCCCGCGCCTTCAGTGAGAAGCGCCGAGTGCTGCGGGCCCGGGAACAATTGGCCTTCAGCATATGGTGCTCGCTGGCCGAGAATCCGTTGGGCCGGATCGCGCGCGATACCATCGCCCGCTACTTCACGAGTAACCCGCCGGACTTTTATGAAGTGCCTTTCAGCTTCCATGACGAGTGGCTCATTCGCGAACCCCTCGCCGTGGCGCAATTCGGGCAGGTGTCGTGCGAACGCGTTGTGCTGGTGGCCCAAAGCGCCTCCACGCGCGACGCGGTCTGCGGTCTGGTGACGGGGAATCCGACCGTGCTCGATGTCGTGGAGCGGGCGACCGCTTCACCGGATGAGATTGTCGCGGCCGTCGCAGCCGCGCTGACCGCGGAGTGTGATGGCGCCACGCTGCGCTTGCCGATGCGGGCCTTGGTAGTCGTGCCCATGCGGCCTGATACCATGGCACCATACTTCTGCCGGGCCTTTCCTGAGGCTTCCGCGCTCGAGATATGACAGACAACTCCTCATCCCGCATCGGCGCCATTCAGGCCTCCAGCCCTCGCCACGACGGTGCCGCTGAGACCCGGTCGCCCGCCCCCTTGAGCGTCGGTCCTGCCACACTTGCGGAGGCGCCACAGGTGGTGGACGTCATCTCGGCGGCCTTTCGCCACGACCCCACATGGTCCTGGGCCTTCCCCGACCCGATCGCCCGGCGGCGCTGGTGGGAGCTCTGTACCCGTAGCGCGCTCCGCTACCCATGGGTGCTCCTGACCAGTGGCTTTGAGGCGGTCTCGGTCTGGATCCCGCCGGACGGGATTGAATTGACCGTCGAGGAGGAGAGGCGGCTGCCGCAACTGCTGACGGAGCTCGTCGGCCCGCGGGCTCCTGAGGTTGCCGAGCTGCTCCGTCGCTTTGGCGAGGCCCATCCTCGAGATGAGCCGCACTATTACCTCAGCCTGCTCGCCACGGCCGATGCACACCGGGGCAGGGGACTTGGCGTCGCGCTCCTCCGGGAGAATCTGGCCCGCATCGATGCTGAACGGAGACCGGCGTATCTGGAATCCAGCAACCCCAGGAACAACTCTCGGTACGAGTCGCTCGGCTTCACTCCCGTTGTTTCGTTCCAGGCCCCCGGTGAGGGGCCCGTTGTCACCGGGATGTGGCGACCTGGATGTTGACCATGGCGGCTGAAGCTGTCAGAATCTCGCTGTCCGCGTCACACCCATAGCCGAGACGTTCGCTGACCAATCGAGCATCTGCCAGTTTCTCGCGCCCCATCCAGGAGAAAGACGGTGGACATCTTCGCCCAGACAGAGGCCCAGCCCGGTTTCACCGCCGGGCCCTCCGACCACGCTCCTTCCCGGTGAGGGAAGGAGTGTAGCCTGATATCCCTTCCCGGTTACGGCGTGAGCGGGTACGCCGTCGGGAGATTGGTGCCCATCGTTGAATCAGCGACGCCGCCCAGGCAGGTCGGGTGGCCGAAGCCGCCAGCGCTTGCTCCAAGCGTGATATCAAAGATGATGTTGTCCTTGTCCTCGATGGTATACGTAGGAAGTGGCAGCGGCATGGCCATCGTATCGACTCGGTGGACGGGGGAGAGCAAGTGCGCATCCCCCCACTTCCTCATCCCGCTCGCATGCGATACTCTTCGCGCGTGATCCGCTCCGCCTCGCTCCGCCTGATTGCCCTGCTCGCTCTCCTCGTGGCGGCTGCCGCGCGGCCCGCTTGGGAGCTGGCGCATGCACTGGAGCATCGGCACGAGGATCACCACGCGCGTGAAAGTGGTGAGCCCGCGGACGATGGCGCGCAGCTGGAATACACCGCGAATCATCATGCACACGGCCACCCCGCCTCCGTCCGGGCTGTGCGGCCATCCGCCGAGGCGCCCCACGCGCTGTTCGCACTGCCGGCCGAATCTCACCAAGCCTCAATCCCGTGCCCCGTGCGTCGGGTCCGCGCCCTCGCCAATCTTGAAGCCCGTGCAGGACCGCCACCGAATTCCACCGCCCGTCCCCGCGCACCACCCCTCCTGTAGCACCCGCTCGACCACGCCACTGCGCGCCGGTCGGCCCATTCGCATTCATAACTGATCGCATCATCGACTCGGCAATCGCCATGCAGCGGCGACCATCGAGCGATACACCGACCTCACTCGTCGCGGGATTGCATCAATCCACGGCGACTCACAGGACAGGCCATGCCGTTCCGCACCAGAAGTCCCGTGTGTATTGCGCTCGTCCTCGCCGTGGCGGCAGGCCCCCTCCGGGCGCAGGTGCTCTCGCTCGAAGCGGCCCGCACCCGGGCGCTGCAGCTCAGCCCCGCGCTGCAGGCCTCGCGCGAGGCCGCCTTCGCCGCCGCCGGTCGCGCGCGCCAGGCCGGTGCATTTCCCAATCCGGTGCTGACCTATGCCCGCGAGCAGACCTCGCGCGCTGGCCGCACCTCATGGCAGAACATCGGCCTGATCGAGCAGCGGCTGGATTTTGGGGGCGCCCGAGGCGCCCGGGCCGATGCCGCCGGCCTCCGCCGCGAGGCGGCTGACGCCAGTACGGGGTCCCTCGAAGCGGAGCTGCTATTCGAGGTAACCCGAGCCTACGCCCTCGCGGTCGCGGCCGATCATCGGGCCGCGCAGGCCTCGCAGGCAGCGGAGGCCTTCACCCGCGCACAGCGCGTCTCCGCGGAGCGCTTCGCCGAGGGCGATCTCTCCGGCTACGCCCATCGCCGGATCGGGCTCGAGGCCGCACGATATGGCCTGCTGCGCGCCGAAGCCCTCCGGGCTCGGCACGAGGCACGACTCACTCTCGCCACCTGGCTCGCCGCCAGTGCCGACTCCCTCGCCGCCCTCGAGGTGACGCTCGAAGACTCGATAGTGCTGCCACCGCTGACCCTCCCGCTCGATTCGTTGCGAACACTCGCCTTTCACACCCGCGCCGACCTCCGGGCCGCCGGACGGGAACGCGATGCCAGTGCCGCCGACGCTCGGGCCGCCGGACGAGAGGCGCGTCCCATCCCACTGGCGGGACTCGGGTTCAAGAACGAACGCGGCCCCGGCGATCCGTCCCCGGCCAGCGGATTCGTAGTGCAGCTCTCCCTGCCACTCCCCCTCTGGGATGCCAGACGCGGCGCCGTCGAAGCCTTTGCCGCCGAAGGCCGCCAGCGCGGCGCCGAGGTGGAGGTGGTCCGCCATCGCATCGCCCGGGAGGTGGAATTGGCATGGGTGAGTGCCCGGGCGGCGGAGCTGCAGCTGATCACCCTTCGCCCTCAGCTCGGCGCTGAAGCGGCGGCGGCACTGCGGGCGGCGGAGACGGCTTATGGGGAAGGCGAGATCACGCTGGTCGAATGGCTGGATGCTGTGCGTGCGTATCAGGAAGCCGAAGCCAGTTTTGCCGCGTTGCAGGCGGAATACATCATCCAGCGTGCCGCGCTCGAGCGGGCGGTGGGCACCGGTCTCAACTGAGGATGACATCAATGCGGTGGAATCGATTCTTTGCTCACTCGCGCGGCGCCCTCCCGCCCGTGCTGATCACGCTCCTCCTTGCCGGCTGCGGTCAGGGTGACACCGGAGGTGACCCCCCCGCCGCCGCAGAGCTCCCGGGCGCTGCGATCACGCTCTGGACCGATTCGACGGAGTTGTTCATGGAGCATCCGGCGCTGATCGTTGGCAGGGCTGAGAAGTTCGCCGTGCATCTGACCGACCTCACTGATTTCGCCCCTATCCGCGCGGGCAGGATCGTGCTGCGCTTCGAACCGGCGGAAGGAGGCGAGGGGTTCACCGTCGTGCAGGAAGCGCCACGCTCTCCCGGCATCTACGGCCCCGCGCCGCAGTTTCCCCGCGCCGGTTTGTGGAACCTTTCCATCAGTGTCGAAAGTCCGCAGGCGCGGGACGTCATCACGGTACCCGGTCTCCCGGTGTATTCCGCCGAGGCCGATGTCCCGGCGGCGACCGAGGCCGGCTCCGGTGCCGTACCGTTCCTGAAGGAGCAGCAGTGGAAGACCGAAGGGTTCCGCACCGGCTTTGTGGCTGATGGGACAGTACTGGAATCCTTCGACGCGACCGGCACGGTGATTCCCGCGGCCGGCCATGTCGCGGAAGTCGCGGCGCCCATCGCCGGCCTGCTTGACGCCGAAGGGCTGGCGAACGCCCCAGTCGTAGGGCAACGGGTGACGAAAGGGCAGGTGCTGGCGACGCTGACCCCGGCACTCGGCGACGGCGGCAACGCCTATGCCGAGGCCCGTGGTGCGCTGCGGCAAGCGCAGGAGGAATACGCCAGGATGGAGCGGCTGCACGCCGTGGAAGCCATCCCCACCCGCCGTCTCCATGAAGCCCGTAACCGCCTGCAAGTCTCGCAGGAGGCGCTGGCCGGCCTCAATGCCGGAGCGACTCCCGCTGATGGCCGCCTTTCGCTGCGCGCACCGATCAGCGGGATCATCGCCGCGAGGGCTGCAAGCCCCGGGGCGAGTGTCGAGGCCGGCCACCGCCTCTTCACCATCGTGGACCCATCGGTCGTCTGGCTGAAAGCCGATGTTCCCGCAGCGCAGGCCGCGCGCGTCAGTCCGGCCTCAGGCGCGGTGTTCCAGCTGGAAGGCGCCAAGCGGATGTACCAGGCTCGACGCACTATCTCCGTCGGCAGCATGCTCGATTCAGCCAGCCGGACGTTGCCGGTCATCTACGAGGTGGCGAACCCCGATGGCGCGATCAAGATCGGTACCAATGCCCGCATCGGTGTCCGCACCGGACAGCGGCTCAAGGGGATGGTGATTCCCATCTCCGCCGTCCTGGATGAGGATGGCCGGCCCATCGCCTATGTCGAAGTGGATGGTGAACACTTCGAGAAGCGCGAACTCACTATCGGTGGTCGCGATGGAGAACGGGTTGTCATCCTCGGCGGACTCAACCCCGGCGAGCGCGTGGTCACCGGTGCTGCGTACCAGGTCAGACTGGCGTCGCTCTCCACCGCCGTGCCCGCCCACGGCCACGAGCACTAGGAGCCATCCGCCATGCTCAATCAGCTGATCGCCTGGTCCCTGCGGAACCGCGTGCTCGTCCTCGCGGCCGCCAGCCTGCTGCTCATCACCGGCGCCTGGACCGCCTCCCGCATGCCGGTGGATGTCTTTCCCGACCTCACCGCGCCGACCGTCACCGTGCTCACCGAGGCGCATGGCATGGCCCCGGAGGAGGTCGAGGCGCTGGTCACCTTTCCCATCGAGACCGCCGTCAACGGCGCGACCGGCGTGCGACGGGTCCGCTCCTCGACCGCCCAGGGGATCTCGGTGGTGTGGGTGGAGTTTGACTGGGGCACCGACATCTTCCGCGACCGCCAGATCGTCTCGGAGAAACTGCAGACCGTCGCCGGTGCGCTGCCGGACGGCGTGGCACCACCGCTGCTCGCGCCGGTGTCCTCCGTGATGGGCGAGATCATGATGATCGGCCTCACCGGACCCCAGACACCGCAGGAGCTCCGCGGCGTCGCCGACTGGACCATCCGCCGCCGCCTGCTCGCCGTCTCCGGTGTCGCCCAGGTCATTCCGATCGGAGGCGAGGTCAAGCAGTACCAGGTCCTCGCCGATCCCGCGCGGATGCGCTCGGCGGGCGTCACCCTCGCCGATGTGCTGGTCGCGGCGCGCGGATCGAACGCGAATGCGTCTGGCGGCGTCTACATGGACCGCGGCCAGGAGTACGTGATTCGCGGGATCGGACGGATCCGGGGGGTTGAGGACATCGCCCACACCGTGGTTGCCGTGCGCCACGGCACGCCGGTCCTGCTGGACCAGGTCGCCGAGATCACCGTCGGCGCGGCGCCGAAGTACGGCGACGGGTCGATCAATGCCCGGCCCGGCGTCGTGCTGGCGGTGCAGAAGCAGCCCGGGGCCAACACCCTCGACCTGACCGCACGGATCGAACAGGAACTCGCCGATGTCCAGCGGACATTGCCGCAGGACATGGAGGTGCACACCGAGCTCTTCCGCCAGGCCAGCTTCATCCGCGTGGCCATCGACAATGTCATCGCCGCCCTGCGGGATGGGGCCATCTTCGTCGTGATCGTCCTCTTCCTCTTCCTGTGGAACTTCCGCGCGACCGCCATCTCGATCGTCGCCATCCCGCTCTCGCTCGTCGTGGCGATCTTCGCCATGCGGCTCCTCGGCATCACCATCAATACCATGACCCTCGGCGGGATGGCTATCGCGATCGGGGCACTGGTCGACGATGCGATCATCGATGTCGAGAACGTCTTCCGCCGGCTGAAGGAGAATCATCACCGTCCCGCGGCGGATCAGCGCCCCGCACTCGCGGTGGTCTATGAAGCGTCGCGCGAGATCCGCGCCTCGATCGTCAACGCCACCCTCATCATCATCGTTGTCTTCCTGCCGCTCTTCTTCCTTGACGGGGTGGAAGGGCGCCTGCTCCGTCCCCTCGGCTTCGCCTATGTCGTCTCGATTCTCGCCTCGCTGATTGTCGCCGTGACGGTCACGCCGGTGCTCTGCCTCTATCTGCTGCCCCAGGCGCGGGCGGTGCAGGAGGAACAGGAGAGCCGCCTGGTCACCTGGCTCAAGCGGGGCTATGCCTCGACCCTCGAAGTGGTCCTCGCCCGTCCACGGCTGGTCCTCGCCGGTGCCGGCCTCGCGCTGCTGCTCACGATCGCGACCCTCCCGTGGCTGGGCAGCGCCTTCCTGCCCGAGTTCAACGAGGGGGCGCTCACGGTGTCGGTCGTGACGGTACCCGGCACGTCGCTTGACGAATCGAGCGCCATCGGACGCCGGGTGGAGGAGATCCTCCTCGCGAGTCCCGCCGTGGTGAATACCGATCGGCGCCAGGGTCGGGCGGAACTGGACGAGCACGCGCAGGGAGTCAATGCGGCGGAGATCGACGTCACGCTGAAGCCGGACATCGACAAGGAGATGGCCCTCGCGGAGCTTCGCCAGCAGTTCACCGCCATCCCGGGCACTAACGTCACCATCGGCCAGCCGATCGGTCACCGTATCGACCACATGCTGTCGGGGACGCGGGCGAATATCGCCGTCAAGCTCTTCGGGCCCGACCTCTACGAACTGCGCCAGGTCGGCGCCCGGGTGCGCGACGCCATGACTGGGATCCCCGGTGTCGTCGATCTCCAGCTCGATCAGCAGATCGATGTGCCCCAGCTCCGCATCCGCGGCGACCGGCTGGCGCTGGCCAAATACGGGATGACCGTCGGGGCGCTCGCCGAGGCCATCGACGTCGCCTTCAACGGCGAAGTGGTCTCGTCGGTCCTGGAGGAGGGCCGGAGCTACGACCTCGTGGTGCGCTTTCCGGCGGCGCTCCGCTCCAGCGCCGAGGCGATCGCCAATGTCATGCTGGATACCCCGATCGGCGTCCGCGCACCGCTCTCCCAGCTCGCCGAGATCGTGGTGGATCGCGGGCCGAACACTGTCTCGCGCGAGAATGTGCAGCGCAAGATCGTCATCCAGGCCAATGTGAGCGGCCGGGACCTCGGCAGCACCGTCGCCGAGATCCAGCGCCGCGTCGCCGAACGGGTCACGCTTCCGGCCGGCTATCATCTCTCCTACGGTGGCCAGTTCGAGAGTCAGGAGGAGGCCACTCGCACCATCCTGAGCCTCTCGCTCATCGCCATCGCCGCGATCTTCCTGATTCTCTTCAGCGAATTCCGCTCGGCCCGTGCCGCCACCCTGATCATGGCGAACCTTCCGCTGGCTCTCATCGGCGGTGTGGCTGCGGTGTTCCTCACGACCCGCGTGGTCAGCATCGCATCACTCGTCGGGTTCGTGACGCTCTTCGGCATCGCGACTCGGAACGGGATCCTGCTCGTGGCCCACTACCAGCGGTTGCTGGCCGAAGGATGCGACCTGCGCGAGGCCATCGTGCGTGGCTCGCTGGAGCGGCTCTCCCCCATCTTCATGACCGCCCTGACCGCGGGGCTGGCGCTGATTCCCCTGGCGCTGGGCGGCGGGAAGCCCGGCAACGAGCTGCAGACCCCTATGGCGATCGTCATCCTTGGTGGGCTCCTCTCGGCCACGGCGCTCAATATGGTGGTGCTGCCGGCGCTCTACTGGCTGTTCGGTTCGCGCGTAGCCCCGCCGGCGAACCCAGCCTGAGGAGAGCGATCGGGTGGCGCAGAGGTGCGCCTGCAGCCGTGCGCCGGACCGTCAGTCGTGCGTGTGCCGGTGGTGGATGTCGGGGTAGTGCGGATGCGCATGCACCAGCGGCGCATGGCTGTGGGAATGACTGTGCGGCTCGGTGGTGGGATCGCCAGGCCCATGCGCGTGAAGGTGGTGGGCGTCGTGGACATGCTGGTGGGTGTGCCGCAGCGGTGCGTGGCTGTGGTGGTGCACGTGGCGCTCGGTCAGATGCAGCCAGACGCCGCACGCCATGAGCCCGCCCGCCGCGAGCAGGCTGCCCGTGAGCGGCTCGCGCCAGAGGACCAGCGAGAGGATGGCACCCACGAACGGCGCGGTGGACAAACACGCTCCGGTCGCGTTCCGGCGACTCCGCCTTTGAGCGCGGCAATCTCGAGTGGATCGCTGGCAGAAACTTTCTGGGTGAGGTTGTTGTCCAGCGCCCAGCAGAGACAGGCCCTCGCAGTCGCGAGCGGCCCCGTCATCCCTCCCCACGCCAGCCGCCCCTCGTTCGCCAGCAGCGCCCCGCCGGCCCGATCACCGCCATGCCGAGCAGGATGCGCCGGTCCACATTCTACCGGAAGACAATCCACGCCAGCGCGGCCGTCAGCACTCCCTCGAGGTTGAGCAGCAGGGAGGCGGCGGAGGCAGGGGTGTGTGCGAGGCCGACCAGCAGCAGCAGCGGGCCGAGCACGCCGCCAAAGCCGATCGCGCCGACCATCCAGGGGAGAGGTCCCGCCGGCTGAGCGCCGCCTCCGCCACGCGCCCGGCACGACGACGTATGAGCCAGAGCGCGCCAAGACCGAGGCCGGAGCCAAGGTAGAGCAGGCCGGCGAGGACCTGGGGGGAAAGTCCGATGAGCAACCCCTTGGCCAGCGGCGTGCTGACGCCGAACAGCAGCGCGGCGAGCAGGGCGTAGCCGATACCCCGTCGAGGGGCCCGCTCCGCCATGCTCGGCGCGGTCTCCTGTTCCGCAGTCAGGTCCATGCCGCGTCTCCCGTGCTGTTACGCCACTCGCACTTATCGTGGGTGACCGCAGTATGCCACTGTGATCGACGTGAGGTCTGGCGCAAGCGGATGCCTCAGGTTGGAGGTATGCGCGTGCCGAAGTCTAGGTGGGGGTACGACACTGGCGTTGGCGCGCTCACTTCTTCTTTGTGGACAGCATCCACATGAGCAATACACCGACGCCGACCAGCACCAGCGCCGAGGGCCACATCCAGCCGTAACCACCCATGGTGCCGTTTCCCATCATTCCGCCTCCCATACGCCCCCCGGTCATCGTGCCGCTGCCGAAGAGCAGCACCGCCGCGATGACGACCGCGATGACGAGGACCATCCTGCCTGAGGGTGCGGTCATTGCTGCATCATCCCCTGATGCATCACCATCATCCGCTGCATGCGGGCGACGTGCGCCTGCATCCGCGTTGACAGGACCTGCCCGGTGAGTGCGGGCATGGCGGAGAGATCTCCGCGGAGGGAGTCACCGAGGACCATCCACGCCGCGGTAGACTGCATGTTTCTGCCTCGCATGTCTGAGCCCATCGCGTCCATCATCCGGGATGCGAGCGCCTGGTGGGCGGGCATCATGGTGAGCATCTGGGTGGGCTGCATCGAGCCAATGGAGTCCAGATGCACCCGCATCTGCGACATCATCTGCATTCCCTGCATGTTGCCCATTCCGCCCATACCGGCCGCGGTGTCGGCGGTCGCCGTCTGGGCGGACTCGGGCTTCTTGCCGCACGCCGCGAGCGTAATCACGGCCAATGCCAGCACTGTCTGGATCGCGCGCATTGCTTGTCTCCCCGCTTCAGGGTGAGTCACTCGTTGTGTCATAGGTCGTGCGAGCGGTCAGCCGCAACCGCATTCACAACCGCCGCCACTCGTGCGGGCACCGCCAGTCGTGCTCGCGACGGTTGATGCGTTGCCGGTGCCGGTATCGTACCCGGCGTCTCGGACTGCCTGGGCGATCACCGCCGGCGTCGTGCGCTGCTGGTCGTAGCTGACGGTCGCAGATCCCACCCTCACCGCATCGGCGTGCGTGCCCGGAATGGCGTCGAGCGCCTTTCGCACCGTGCTCACGCACCCTCCGCAACTCATGCCTGATATCTCCATCGTAAGGTGTTGCATCGCATCCTCCGAAAATGTCGGCCGTCCAGGCCATGACTGCAGCAAGGCTCAGGACCATCGCGTTGGTGAGCAAGGTGACTGCGCACGATGGAACCATAGTCCGTGCCATCTATTGCGCGTATCGCTCGAAAGAGTGAGCAGAGTGGGTTCGGGTCAGATCTTCGCCCGGCAGAGCGGCGCCGCGTTCAGCGCCACCACGATCGACGAGACCGACATGAGCAGCGCGGAGAAGTTCTGCCGGAGCGACCGGCCGGGGGAGGAGTAGAAGACGCCGACCGCCACCGGAATGGCGAGCAGGTTGCAGACGCTCGCCCACGCCAGGTGCTGCTTCATCTTCCGCACCGTGGCCTTGCTCCGGCGCACCGCTCGGGGAATATCCCGCGGATCCGATGTCATCAGCACCACCTGCGCTGCCTGGATCACTCCATCGCTGCCCGCACCGATCGGAATGCCGATATCCGCCAGCTCGCTCAGCGCCAGCGGGTCGACCAGTTGCGGTATTGCCACCGACGGGCTGGCCTACTGCTGGGGGGAGAACAGCTATGGCGTGCTCGGAAACGGTATTTCCGGCGACCCGAACTCCATCCTCGTCGTGGACCACGGGCCGGGTGGTGTTTCGATAGCGGGTGACGCCGTTCGCGGGTGTGCACCGCATCCACCAGCCGCGAATGGGGGAAGTTCATGAGTACGGACCTTCCTCCTTGCCAATGCGACGGCCCCTTTGCAAAGTATTCTCCGCGCCGGGAGCCCTGCCCGGCGGGCGTGGTTGGCCGGACCATTCACCCGGAGGGAATGATGTTAGCCGCGTCCTGCGGGGGTGGCGATCAGGAGGTGGTGGTGGGCAGGTCGATCAGTTGGGTATCGGACAACTGCAGGCGTTCGCGGAGGAGCACCGTCACTGTTCCGGAGTCGCGGACATCAAGGGCCTCTGTGCGGTCAGCTTTCGACACGTGCGGACGCTGCCGGTGAATCGCAACTAGCCAGGGCGCCAGGCGAGGCTATCACCTGAGGCCTGCCCCAACGGAGACAATCCGAGGTCGAATCCACTTTCGGCGAGTGGTGACGAGTTGACGAAGTCTCAGTAAGGCAGGAAGTTGTAGCCCACCGCTCGGGTGGCGAAGCTGGTAGACGCATGGGCTTCGATCATGTCACTCCGCATCGCGCGTTCCGGCAAGAACCTCTCGCGGTCCGGATGCTGACGCCACTCACGTCCAGGTGATTCATGGCCGCACGCTTTTCCTATCAGGTTTGTCAGCAGCAGTTCAATCGGATCACCTTTGTCGACGGAGTGTGGATCGGTACCCTTCCCCTGAACCAGGACTTCGCCGGGATCTACGAGTCCTGTCCCGAATCATGGGACTACCTCGCCGCCGCAGGGAAGGGGGGCTGGGAACTCGTCGCCGTCGTCCAGGCCGGCAGCCCCGAGGCCGCCTACCAGCTCCTCTATTTGAAGAGCACCGGCTGATTCGGTGGTGGGGAGTAGGGAGTAGGAGGCAGGTGGCAGGAGCGTATCGCTCCTTCATTGTCATTGCGAGGAGGCCGCGTCAGAGGCCGACGAAGCAACCTTTGCGTGGGTACCCGGGCAAGGGTTGCTTCGGCCGCTGCGCGGCCTCGCAATGACAACCAGGGGGTCGTCCCAATCAAAGGTTGCTTCGTCGGCCCACACGTCTCACTGCGGGGTTGGCTTGGTGTGGGGCCTCCTCGCAATGACAGCGGATAGATCCGGCCCCGTTCCCCAACCGCCCAACCGCCACTCCCTCGCGCCGAGTCGGAGCTACGCTGCTCCTGAGGCGCTTCGGTCGCCGCCCAATCGCCCAACCACCTACAGCTCCACAAACAACTGCTCCACCTCAAGCGCCATCGGTTCCGCTACCCCCGCCGGCTGCCAGCGCAGCGTACCGGTGATACGGCGCTCACCCGCCCCCGGTCGGCAGACGAAGATCGCCCGCTCCCACCGATCGACCAGCCAGACTTCCGCTACACCCAGCGCCAGATAGGCGTCACGTTTATAGTCGCGATCGTACTTCCGGGAGGAGCGGCTCAGCACCTCGACCGCCAGCCAGTGACTGGTGAGATCGGTCCATTTGAATTCCTTGTGGATCGGGCCAGGAAAGACCAGCAGGTCCGGCTCAAGGTGCGTCCTGGGCTTCCGCTCGATCACCCCAGGTCCGGTCACGTACGCCCGCGACCCGAGGAGGTTACCGAGGATCACGGTCAGCCTGGCTGAGACGAGCTGGTGCGGCCCTCCCGGTGCCGGGGTCACGATCAGGAACCCCTCGAGCAGCTCGTAGCGCTGTCCGTCGTTCGGGAAGTGCTCCAGGTCCTCGATCGTGTATTCGGGGAGGGGAAGGCGCTGCGGCATGGCCATAGTATCGGCTCGGCGGACCGGGGAATGCAAGTGGACATTCCCGAAAAAGTCCCTTCGGCAAGCGGCCGGTGGTACCGCAATGCGGCGCGGCGGCGCGGCGGTGCGGAGAAACGCGGTGGCGGCAGGAGTTCCGCGCTTGACCTCACACCCCTGACCCGGTACTGTCACCCCATGCGTCCTCTGCTCAGCGTCGTCCTCCTGCTGCTCCAGCTCGGTCCCTTCGCGGGCGCCGGGATCTGCATGCATGCCGCCGCGCAGCCCAGGGCCGAGTGCTCCATGCCGATGAACGGCATGCCGCATGACGATCGTCAGTAGCACTCCAGCTCCTCCCAGGATTGTGCCGCGATGGTGATCTGTGCTCCCGCCGCGCCCATGATTCCACCGGTAGCCGTGCAGGCATTCAGTCAGACGCAGCCAAGCCACACCAACTTCTCCACTCCCACCTCCCTGTTTGCCGGCGCCGCCGCCGCCGCCGCCCCGCCCCAGCCCCCTCCGATCGTCTGAAGTCGAGCTCAAGCCACACATAGGCCTCGGCGCATACACGCCCGGGTCCAGCTCAACCGTGCGGGCATCTGTCCGCGGGCCATTCTCGACTTCACGAGCGGAGTTGTCCTCCAATGCGTACCCGTACTCTCATCTCCGCTATCGCGGGGAGTCTGTTGCTTGGCGTACCGACCAGGCTGACCGGCCCGGCCCCGCCTGACGCCGACACCCTGCTGTCCCGCCTGGCACGAGAGGCCCGAGTCTCCTCGCCGGCCGCGCTCCGGAGCGACGCGCTCGCCCGCGCGGCCGCCGCGTGGGTGCGCCCCGCCGGCGGAGTACGAGGAGCAGTTTCACCAGTCCCAACTGGCTCACAGCGGAGCCGAGGGACTCAGCTAACCGAGCCTCCAGATATCCCGGGGCGATTCATGTTGACACCGAAAAGCGTCGCGGCGAGCAGGGCGTAGCCGATACCCCGTCGAGGGGCCCGCTCCGCCATGCTCGGCGCGGTCTCCTGTTCCGCAGTCAGGTCCATGCCGCGTCTCCCGTGCTGTTACGCCACTCGCACTTATCGTGGGTGACCGCAGTATGCCACTGTGATCGACGTGAGGTCTGGCGCAAGCGGATGCCTCAGGTTGGAGGTATGCGGGTGCTGAAGTCTACGTGGGGGTGCGGCACAAAGGAGGAGCAGGCGGAGGAGTAGGGTGCCTCAGGGAGGTTCTCCGGTGCCAAGCTCAGATCCTCGCCCCCCGCAGCGGCACGGCATTCAGCGCCACGAAGAGTACGCTGTAAAGGGCCGCATCTCCATCCGTTGAGATGACACTGGCAGCCCGCCGTCCTGATGAAAGAATCATGATTGCTGGAAAGCCGAGCCCAGTTGTCGGCACCCCGCTTCCTCGTCCCCGGCTCATCGGATAAACGGTTCCCACTTTCCATAGCGCTCGCGAGCCGTCCAACGGCGCACGATGAACAGAATGCCGAATGTTCCGTCGATGCCGTCGCTCCACCGGAACCTGCTCGTCCCGCCGTGGGCTCGCGATGTAGGTGCACAATGAACTCAGTGGCGAGACCGATTCGAGCGCCGTCGGCCTGCACCCCGTCGAGTCTGGGCACGCCTTACTGCGAGTTGCGGGACGAGATGCCGAGACCTCCTTCACCGCCTCACGGAGGCCGTCGTTACCAGCCGACCCGGCAGCCCGAGGGTCAGCCCCACACCAACAACGGCGAGCACCGCGGTGAGGCCGAAACCGGCACCGCGCCAGCCGTCGAGATTGAAGAGTAGTCCACCCGCCCCCGAGCCCACGGTCACGCCGAGGCTGGCTGCCGCCGTTTGCTTGCCGAGTTCCCACCCTTGGGAGCTCCCGGCCTTGGCCGAGATCCAGTAGGTCAACACCGGCGACAGGATGCCAGCGCTCGCGGAGACAGCACCGATGACGACGAGTGTCAGGAGGAAGCCCGATGCCCGCAGCACGAGGAACAGTCCACCCGCCATAACGGCCAGAGCCGGTCCGATGAGCCAGCGGGTGAATTCAGGCTTGACCCGGGGCGAGAAGACGATCGCCTGCATCACAAACATGACCAGGCTGCATTCGCTGAACATCACCGCGATCTGGGTCGGGGTCAGGCCCAGCTCCTGTTTGCCGCGCAGGACCAGCCCGACCTCGAAGACCCCGACTCCGGCGGAGACGATGAACGTTAACGCGAGCAGTCTCGCGACGACCGGGGCATCGCGATGGACCACCACGTTCCCTGCTGGCGCCGGTCGCACAACGGCCTTTCGGCTCGGCACAGCGAACAGGACAGCGAGGCCGACGAGGAACGAGAGGATGGCGACGACCGCGAGGGGGATGGCGACCGGGCCAGCAGGGAGGGACCTGGCATAGGTTGTGGTTGCGATCCGCGTGATGCCAACGCCGAGCATCGGGCCGAGGAGGAAGCCCGCGATGCCCGCCATGCTGACCAAGGTGAGTCGCCGGACGCGTCCCTGTTCGGTCGGGGCGAAGTCGCCGATCGTCGCGCCAGCGACGGGAGTCACCGCCGAAGCGAACATTCCACTCAGGAAGCGCTCCGCGTACACCGCCGGGAGGCTCTCGACCAGTGAGGAGATCAGCATGGTGGTAGCGAAACCGAAGAGTCCGACCAACAGGACGCCGCGACGGCCCCGTCGGTCGGACAGTTTCCCCCATGCTGGGGCAAAGAGGAACAACGCAAGCGTGTACACCCCGGTCAGGAGTCCGGTGTGGCGGGACACTCGCGCCAGCGGAATTGACGCGCCCAGGAGCCGCTCAATCAGATCCGGCAAGAGCGGCAGGACGACGCCATAGCCCACCGACACCGTGAAGACTGCGAGCATGAGGGCGGCCATCGTGGTCCAGGGGATGCCGATCGAGTTGCGCCACTCGTCGTCACTCATCCGGGTAGAGTCTCCGTGGCTACCACTCGGTTCCCCTCCCAGGTCCAGTCGCGAATCTCCGGCATGTCCTCACCGTGTTGGCGGATGTATCGCTTGTGGTCGGCGAGCTTGTCGCGCAGGAGCTGAGCCAGATGGGCGGCGCGAACGCCCAGGCTCGGGACCCGCTCGCAGACATCGTTCGCGAGGTGGAAGCGATCGAGATCGTTGAGCACCACCATATCGAACGGCGTCGTGGTGGTGCCCTCTTCCTTGTAGCCGCGGACGTGCAGGTTCCCGTGATTGGTGCGGCGATAGGTCAGGCGATGGATCAGCCAGGGATATCCGTGGAAGGCAAAGATGATCGGCCGGTCCCGGGTGAAGAGCGCGTCGAATGCGGTGTCGCTCAGCCCGTGCGGATGCTCGCGCTGGGGCTGGAGCGTCATCAGATCCACGACGTTCACGACGCGAACCTTCAATTCTGGGCAGTGGTCGCGAAGCAGTTGCACCGCGGCGAGCGTTTCCAGGGTCGGGACGTCGCCGGCGCAAGCCATCACGACGTCGGGCTCGCCGCCACCGTCGTTGCCGGCCCAGTCCCAGGCGCCGACACCAGCGGCACAATGCCGCTCGGCCGCCGCCATCTCGAGCCACTGACGGGCCGGCGCCTTGCCCGCCACGATCACGTTGATGTAGTGTCGGCTCCGCAGGCAATGATCCGTCACGGAAAGCAGGGTGTTCGCGTCGGGCGGCAGATAGACGCGGACGACCGCGGCTTTCTTGTTGACGACATGGTCGATGAAGCCGGGGTCCGGGTGACTGAAGCCGTTGTGATCCTGCTGCCACACGTGCGAGGTCAACAGATAGGTCAGCGAGGCGATGGGCCGTCGCCAGGGAATCTCGCCAGAGACTTTGAGCCACTTGGCGTGCTGGTTGAACATGGAGTCCACGATGTGAATGAACGCTTCGTAGCAGGAGAACAGCCCATGACGCCCCGTCAGTAGATAGCCCTCCAGCCAGCCCTGGCAGAGATGCTCGCTCAGGACTTCCATCACCCGTCCACCGGGCGCGAGATGGTCGTCGCCCGGCAGGATGTCGCCCATGAAGGTCCGGTCGGTGACGTCGAACAGGGACGTCAGACGATTCGAGGCCGTTTCGTCCGGACCGAAGACGCGGAAATTCCGCGCCGCCAGGTTCTGCTTCACTACGTCGCGCAGGAAGGTGCCCACGACCCGGGTGGCCTCCGCGGTCACCGCCCCGGGCCGCGGGATGGTGATGGCGTACTTCCGGAAGTCCGGCATGTCGAGGTCGCGCAGGAGCAGGCCACCGTTGGCGTGCGGGTTGGCCCCCAGGCGCCGGTCGCCTTCAGGGGCGAGGGCGGCAAGCTCTGGAGCCAGGGTGCCCGCCTGGTCGAACAGCTCCTGGGGCTGGTAGCTCTTCAACCACTCCTCGAGCAGTCGCAAGTGAGATGGATCGTCAGCCAGATTTGCGAGAGGAACCTGGTGCGAGCGCCAGGACCCCTCGGTCTTGAGGCCGTCCACCTCCTTCGGTCCGGTCCAGCCCTTGGGCGTGCGAAGAATGATCATGGGCCATGCGGGCCGGCGGGCGGCGCTCCTGGTGCGCGCATCGGATTGGATCCCGCGGATCTCCCCGATGATCCGATCAAGCGTTTCCGCCATCTGCTGATGCACCGTTGCCGGGTCGTCGCCCTCGACCACATAGGGCCGATACCCGTAGCCGCGGAACAGGGCCTCGAGCTCCTCTCGGCCGATTCGGGCCAGGATCGTCGGGCTGGCAATCTTGTAGCCGTTCAGGTGGAGGATCGGGAGGACCGCTCCATCGTGGACCGGGTCGAGAAACTTGTTCGAGTGCCAACTGGCCCCCAGCGCCCCGGTCTCGGCTTCGCCATCGCCCACCACACAGGCCACCAGCAGGTCGGGATTGTCGAACGCCGCGCCGTACGCGTGCATCAGGGAATAGCCGAGCTCGCCGCCCTCGTGGATCGAACCCGGGGTCTCGGCCCCGACGTGACTTGAAATGCCACCGGGGAAGGAGAACTGGGTGAACAGCTTCTTCAGGCCCTGCTCATCGCGGGAGATCTCCGGGTATCGCTCACCGTAGGTGCCCTCCAGGTAGGTGTTGGCCACGATGCCTGGACCACCGTGTCCCGGGCCGACGACGAGCATCATGTTCAGGTCGAAGTTCCGGATAATCCGGTTGAGGTGCATGTAGATGAGATTCAGGCCTGGTGTGGTCCCCCAATGACCGAGCAGCCGAGGTTTCACGTGACTTAACGCCAACGGTTGTCGGAGCAGGGGATTATCGAGCAGGTAGATCTGGCCGACCGAGAGGTAATTGGCGGCCCGCCAATACGCATTCATGTGCTGGAGCAGCGTGGGAGAGAGTGGGGTGTCCATCAGATCATGCTCAGGGATCAGTGCCTGCGAGAAGTCTGCCGACGAGTTTGGCGATCATCAGTTCCTCGTCGGTCCGAATGATGCGAACCGTGGTCGGGCTCGCGGCTGTTGAGATCACGGGCGCACCGTTGGCATTTCTGTCCCCGTCCAACCGGATGCCCAGAAAGCCCAAGTTCTCGCAGATGCGGGCGCGGATCACGGCCGCGTTCTCGCCGATCCCACCGGCGAACAGCAGAGTATCCAGTCCGCCAAGCGCAGCGGCGTACGCGCCGATCCCCTTCGTGATGTGATAGCAGAACAGTGCGACGGCTTCGGCTGCCCGAACATCTTCGGCTTCACGTTGCAACAAATCGCGCAAATCGGAGCTGGTTTCTGACACCCCGAGCATTCCCGATTCATGCGTGGCCATGCGGTCGAACTGTTCCGCGGTCATCTGCTCGGTGCGCGCCAGGTACCCCACCAGACCTGGATCCAGATCCCCGGACCGCGTACTCATGGGGATTCCCCCGGTCGGCGTGAACCCCATGGTGGTGTCCATGCATTGCCCCCCGCGGACCGCAGTCAGACTCGCCCCGTTGCCAAGGTGGGCCAGAATCACCCGTCCATGGGCGGCCTCCGGGCCTGCGGTGCGAACCAGTTCTTCCATGAGGTACGAGTAGGAAAGGCCGTGGAAGCCGTAGCGCTCAACCCCCCGCGTCTGGAATCGGCGAGGAATGGGCAGGAGCTTGGCGACTCGAGGCATATCGCGGTGGAAGGCGGTATCGAAACAGGCCACTTGAAGCAGACTCGGAGCTCGTTCACCGATCAGATCGATCATCGCGAGCTCCGATGGTAAATGCTCCGGCGCGGCGCCGGTTAAACGGTGCAGCTGCTCCAGAAGTTGCCCGGTGATAGGTTGCGGCCCGGTGAATGCCGCGCCGCCGCTGACGATGCGGTGGCCTGCGGCGGTGAGCGCACCGAGGCCGACCTGCAGGTCGAGCCAATCGATGAGATACCGTGCTGCCGTCGGCGGATCGAGGTTGCCGATATTACGAGGACCGGTTCGGGGCCGGGCTGGATCGTCGATCGTCAAGCTGGTTCCCTTCAAGCCAATGCGCTCCAAATGGCCGCGGAGCAACCGCTCCGGGGTTTCCCCAAGGTGGTACAGCGCGAACCGGATGCTCGACGAGCCGCCATTCATGGCCAGGACGCGAGGAGGCGCTCCGGCTCTCGCCTGAGCGCCGCTCACGCTCGGCTCCTTCGCGGGCTGCCCGCTCCGCAAATCGGAAGCTGGTGCGTGCGTCCGGCGTCGCGCGCAACAACGCGCTTCAGGTGCTCCCTGACACAGTCGTTGCCGAGCCGCGTGTTGTCCGCGTCTAGCAGAAGCACGATCCGGGGGCGCGACGCGCCACGTAAGGTCATCGTGAGCCCCCAGCGCTCGCTACGATCCGGTCATCCGGCAGAACTCGCCACTCTACCGCGATACGCGCCAGCCGGTCAAGCACGGCATGGTCCAGGTGGCTCTCCCAGTGCTCGTACAACAGGATCTCGATCGGGCGCCACATCGCCACCCAGCCGAAGATGAGCAGGCCTTCCGCGAGGCCGGCTGCCAGGCCCGGCCCCTCGACCCCGCGGAGTAGATTGCGCAGTCCCGCGCTCACGGCGAGGATGACCAAGCCGGCCCCGAGCGCGATGACTCCGATACGCATGCGGCGCCGGAATTGCCGCTCGCCCCGCATGTGCGTTCGGCGAAAGTGCTCGTGGATACCGTCGGCCATCTCGACGGCGTGAGCGTGCAGCGACTCGGGGCAGTGGATGCGCAGGCGCAAGGGCTCCGTCGCCGCCCGTTCCCCGGCGCAGGTGAGGAGGTAGCTCTCGGCACCGTGATCCATGGCTCGCTCGTGAAGGGGCGAAGGGTCCAGCGGGTTGAACAACTCAGCCTCACTCTGGATCCGCAGCTCCATCGCGCCCACGGTCCGCTCGGTCGAGTGACGCCGCTTCACAGGCCACCGCGCTGACGATCCACGGACTCGACCAGTTCTGCGTCGCCGGTTGGGGCAATACGCAGGGTCGCCCGCGGGAAGTGGAGCCACGGCTTCGACAGTTCGGCCGGCAGCGTCATCGGCATGTCATCCCGCTGCTGCCGGTGTGGCGGCGGGAAAGGCCGCCTGCGCATCGGCCACCATGCGCTCGGTACACCACCGCGAGTACCAGTGTCCAAAGATCCGGCCGAGCAGCCGGGAGAGCCCCCGCTCGGGCAACGCGTAGTCGATGAAGACGGTCAGCGCCACCTCGTCCGACTCGCCACCACTGGCGCCCCCGCCAACCGGCGCGAACGCAAAGCCCATCCGATAGGGGCCGACGACGAGCAGCCTGGGCTGACCGACGGTCTCCCAAACCTTCCGCGTGGGCGGCGTGTGCTCGGTGACCACCTCTTCGAGCGAGAGCCGTGCCCCGAGGACGCGGCCGTCGATGCGTATGCGGCTGCCGACCGCGCGGCCCGCCCTTTCGTCGAGATGGAGTTTCATCCGACTCCAGCCCATGCGCCACGACCGCCGGTTCATGTGGGCAGCAAGCAGTGTGTGATCGTCGAGGTGGGTGAAGACGCGACCGGCGGGTGCGCGCACCCGCCCATGGCTCTCCGCGTGGTACGGGCAGGCGTCCGGCTGGGGCGAGGCGACACGCGACATTGGGAGTCACTCGGAGCACTGTGATGTTCGATCATCGTCATAACCAGCCGTTCCGGAACCCCGCCCGCCGCAGTCCCTCGACGAGGTAGGGGCACGCGCGCATCAGCCGCCAGAGCAACTCCGACCGGTAGTTCTCGCACATCAAGACGACCGGGCCGAGGTTGATCCCGAAGTGGTAGGGCGACACCCAGCCGGCGCCGGGATCGGCCTCGTCCACCACGGTCAGATTGACGCTACACCGGAAGCAGTACTCGCCGGTGAGTTGTGGATACGCATCCTGAAGGTGCCGGACGGCCGGGAACACAATCTCGGGCGCAAACGGCAGCGACGCGACCACGGCCCATGGCGCGATCGTTCCGTCGTCGGGGCCGTACGGAGCGCCGCGCGCGACATAGTCAAAGAAGGAGCGCTCGATGCCGCGGATTCTCCGCGTCAGCCCGCCAGGCCCATCGCTCGCGGTCAGCCCCCAGAAATGCGCTCCGTAGCCCGCGAAGTCGAGCGGGTTGCGGATCGCGTATTCCCGGTGGACGTAGGTCGCGCGACGGCTATTCTCGCAGTAGTCGATACCCTTGCCTCGTGTGAACGCGTCCTGGATCCCCCGGAAGTCCACCCAGATGTGCGAATACTGATGGATGAAGAGCGGACCGCCATAGAGGATGTCGTAGCCGTAAATGTTCTTCCATTGATAGGTGGAGGTCCACGCCGCATAACTTTCGGTCGGCAGTGGATAGGTCGGTGAGCCGAGCCCAAGTGCGTACAGGAGCAGAGCTTCATCATGGCCTTCCCAGCGATATGGCAGAAAACCGCTCTCGGGCTTCCACCCGTGGGTCACCGTCGCTCCCCCGTTGCATGCCCAGGGCCAGTCGGCGCGGCGGTAGAGAGCATCGGCCAGGGTCCGGATCTCTTTCTCGTCTTCAGTGTCTTGATCGAAAAACATCGCGGCGGCAAGCATCCCCGCGAGCAGGAAGCTTGTGTCGACGGTTGACAATTCGCACAGACCGGCGCGCCGCCCGGTGGTCATGTCGAGAAAGTGATAGTAGAAGCCGTTGTGTCCGGTCGCGTCCGGTGCCGTTCCCTGCGGGCTGATCCAGAAGAATCGTAGCAGTGCCAGCGTGCGCTCGATCGCGTCGGCGCGCGTCATCCATCCGCGCGAAACGCCGACGGGATAGACCGCCAAAGCGAAGCCCACGGCCGCGATACTTGCGGGAGCGCCGGGCTCCGATTTATCAGCGACCAAACCATTCGCGGGGTTAGTCTGGTGCAGGAAATACTCGAAGGCCTGCCGCTGCAACGCGTCGAGCCTCGCCTCAGTGAAGTCCGGTGGGTAGGCGGGTGCCCCCGTTGGCTGCGCCGGATAGGGAGTCATCGTGCCAGCACAGCGCGCGCAGTTGCGACGACATGATCCACGGTGAAGCCAAACTCCCGCATCACCACGGGTCCCGGGGCCGAGGCGCCGAAGCGGTTGACCCCGATGATCGCGCCATCCAGACCCACGTAGCGTTCCCACCCGAACGGAGCGGCCGCCTCGATGGCGACCCGCGCGTGAACCTGCGGAGGGAGCACCGCATCCCGGTAACTCTGCGGTTGCGCATCAAAGAGGTCCCAGGACGGCATCGACACCACTCGGCTCCGGATGCCTCCTGCAACCAGACGCTGATGCGCCTCCAGCGCGAGTGAAACCTCCGAACCGGTGGCGATCAGGATCACCTCCGGCGGTGCTCCTCCCGCCTCGAGCAACACGTAGGCACCTCGCACCACCCCCGAGGCAGGGGCCAGCGTGCCCCGGTCCAGAACCGGAAGCTTCTGGCGGGAGAGTACGAGCCCCACGGGCCCGGCGGTGTGCTGCAGCGCGATCCGCCATGCTTCCACCGTCTCCGTCGCGTCGGCCGGCCGCAGAATCGTCAGGTTCGGCATGGCCCGCAGGCTGGCGAGGTGTTCTACCGGCTGGTGGGTCGGCCCGTCCTCTCCAAGCGCGATGCTATCGTGGGTCCAGACATAGATCACCCGAGCCCCGCTCAGCGCCGCCAGCCGGATGCCCGGTCGCATGTAATCCGAGAACGTCAGGAATGTGGCGCCAAACGGCAGGACTCCGCCATGATGTGCCAGCCCGGTCGTGATGGCGGTCATGGCATGTTCGCGGACGCCGAAGTGAATGTTCCGGCCCGCGTACCCCCAGACGCCGCCCGCCATGCCCTGCGTTGGCAGCACGTTGCCGTCCTGCGGGACCAGCGGGCTTTCGAAGTCCCCCTTTCCCTTCATCATGGTGCGGGTCGAAGGATCGAGGTCCGCCGACCCACCGATGAGGTTCGGCACCACGTCGGCCAGTGCGGTGAGCACCCTGCCCCCGGCCTCCCGGGTGGCCATGTCCTCGTCCTTGGGAGTGAAGGTCGGCAATGCAGCCTCCCAACCTTCGGGCAGTTCCCCGGCGAGGCCCCGCTCGAAGGCCCGGGCCAGGTCGGGATGCGCCGCACGGTAGACGGCCATGCGCCGTTGCCAGGCGGCTTCCAGGTCCGCGCCTAGCGGTTCCGCCTTGCGGAACTCCTGTAGCGCCTCGTCGGGCACGAAGAACGGGGGCTCCTCCGGCCAGCCGTAGGCCTGCTTCGTGAGACGGGCCTCCTTGTCGCCGAGCGGTTCGCCGTGGGCTTGAAAGGTGTCGTGCTTGTTGGGGCTCCCGAATCCGATGTGGGTGCTCGCCACGATGAGCGAAGGCCGGTCGTCCATCGCGCGGGCCGCGGTCAGCGCCGCATCCACCGCGTCCACATCGAGCCCGTCGATGTGCTGCACGTGCCAGCCGTATGCCTCGAAGCGCGCGGCGGCATTCTCGGTAAAGGCCACGTCGGTCGTCGCCGAAAGGGTGACCCGGTTGGCGTCATACAGCACGATCAGGCGACCGAGATGCAGGTCGCCCGCGAGCGAGGCCGCCTCGGCGGAGACGCCCTCCATCATGTCCCCATCGCTGGCCAGTACGTAGGTGTAGTGGTCCACAATGGCGTGATCAGAGCGATTGAACGTTGCGGCCAGCCACCGCTCCGCGATCGCCATCCCCACAGCGTTCCCGAACCCCTGGCCCAGCGGCCCTGTGGTCACCTCCACGCCGGGAGTACTGCCGTTCTCAGGATGCCCCGGTGTCCGGCTGCCCCACTGCCGGAATTGCTTGAGGTCGTCCAGCGTCAGATCGTACCCGGTCAGAAACAGGAGACTGTAGAGCAGCATACTCGCATGTCCCGCCGAGAGCACGAACCGGTCGCGGTCCGGCCACTTCGGCGTATGTGGGTCATGACGGAGATGGCGGGTCCAAACCACGTAGGCCATCGTGGCGGCGCCCATGGGCATGCCAGGATGGCCCGACCCAGCCTTCTCTACGGCATCGATGGACAACGTCCGGATGGTGTTGATGCACCGGTCTTCGATCTCGCGAGTCTCCTTTCTCACTGTCCTTCTCCCCTCCGGGACGGCAGTTCCAGGGACACGACGGCCGACGATCGTGCTGATGTCGCTGCGGCGCGCGGTGCGATCAGCACGGTGAGGAGCGCGATGTCCGCCCGGCTGACCGACATCACTTCCCGAACGGGCCCGTCGTAGTCGGGGCTGTTCTTGATGGCGGCATCACAAATTGTCGGGTGCGACGTGAGCCCGGTAACCAGCAGCTTCTTGACGTAACGCTGTGAGGTGCCGCCGCTGAGCAGCGGGCGGGTGATGTGGTCGAGCCAGAGGCTCTGGCCGGCGACGTGAAGCTGCTGAGTGGCCTTCATCTTCATGGTGTACCCTCCATTCCCGCCTTCACGAGCAGGGCGGGTAAGTCGTAGTCAAGCAGATCGCCAAGGCGCTCGATCGTTACGTCCGGCGCCGGATAGGTCGCCACCTGCGGATCGGTCGCGTAGTGGCCCTGCCGCGGGAAGACCGTCGTGAGGCGGGAGCCCCAGATCTTCTTGACGGCTGTCAGGATCCGGACCTTGTCGTCGATGAGCACGTAGTGGTCCGCCGGATAGCGTCGCTCGATGTCGTCAAGTTCCTGCTCCTTGTGTACGTACAGCAGCACCCGTCCCTCGAGGGCGTCAAACAACCCGGAGCGCTCGATCTTCAGTGGTTGAAACACCACGTCTCCGTCGGTCAGCAGCACGGTGGGGCTCCAGGCACCCAGATGCGCGAGCACGTCGAACGCGCCCGGATACATGCGGTCCCGGAATGGGTAGTTCAGGAGGAACGAGGCGATTGCGAGCAGATGCGGATCGCGCGGATCCTCGAGCCGGTAGTGCTGGAGGGCACCCAGGTAGTCGGCGTAGCCCAGTGCACGGCGGTGTTCCTCGAAGATCGCCCAGTAGCGCTCCGCCCGTTCGGGCCCGCCTTCCCGCGTGAGCAGGCGTTTCAGGTCATCGACGATGCGGTCGTTGTCGAGGAGAGTGTTGTCGACGTCCAGGAGAAACACGACCCGCCCCCGCGTCTCGGTGGTAGTGGTCATGGCCTGCTCATCTCTCCGAAAGATCAGCTGCCGCCGCCGCGTCCACGAGCCACAGCGGGTGGCCGTCGGCCGGCACGATGGCCTGGGCCGGCAGCGCATTCGGCTGGTACGGCCCTTCGAGGACCCGGTGGAGCATCGCCGCCTTCTCCGGGCCGGCGACCAGGAACATCACGTCAGATGCTGCGTTGAGGAGGAGCGGCGTGAGAGTCACGCGCCACATCGATACTGCCTCGACGTACTCAGCCATGACCCACCGCTCCCGCTCGCGGACCGCTGTCATGCCTGGGAACAGCGAGGCCGTATGGCCATTGGCGCCCATGCCGAGGAGGACGAGATCGAAGCGCGCACGCGGGGTACGCTGCGGGGCGCCAGCCGGGGTAGCGAATGTTTCCCGGAGGGTCTGCTCGTATGCCGCCGCCGCCACGGCGGGGTGGTCCTCGCCGCGGATCCGGTGGACAGTCGCCTCCAAGATTGGGATGCGATCGAGCAGGGCATCACTGGCCATCCGGTAGTTACTCGCGGGATCGTCGGGCGGGACGCAGCGCTCGTCGCCCCAGAACCAGTGCACCCGCGACCACTCCACGCGCGAGACGTAGGGCTCGGTCGCGAGCCGGGCGTAGACCCGCTTCGGAGTTGCCCCCCCCGACAGCGCCACGGCAAATCGTCCCGACGCCCGGATCGCGTCGTCCGCGGCAGAGACGAAGCGGTCAGCGGCAGCGCTTGCGAGGTCGTCGCTGGTCGGAAACACGTCGATCCGGGCTCGGGTCGTCATTGCCATCTCAGGGCGCCTTACGAATGAGCGTCTCTACCGAGCCATCCGGGTGGCCCACCAGGACCCGCTCCGCCGTGCCAAGGAAGAGGCCCGTGTCCACCACCCCGGGCATGGCAAGCATGGCCGCCTCGAGCTCGCGTGCGGCGCGCCCGTCGCCGAGGGACTCGGTCAGCGCACAATCGAGCGTGAGGTTGCCGTTTTCGGTGAGGAGCGCCCGGGTACCGTCTGAGTCGATTCGCACCGCAGCCCCCAGGCCGAGGGCCCTGAGTCGGCGAATCACCAGGCCGCGGGCCAGCGGAATCACTTCGACGGGGATGCGGCCCCGCTCGCCCAGCGCTCTCACCAGCTTCTCCCGTGTCACGAGGATGACCTGGCGAATGGAAGCCGACGCCACAATACGCTCCTTCACGAGGGCACCGCCCCATCCTTTCACGAGATCGAGGTTTGGGGCGACCTCGTCCGCTCCGTCGACGATCATGTCGAGCATCACATCCTCGTTCAGGTCGATGAGCGGCACGCCGGCCTCGTGGGCCAGGAGCGCTGAGGCGGCCGACGTCGGCACCGCGGCGACCATCAGGCCGTGTCGCACCCGCTCGCCGAGCGCCGCGATGAACGCCGCGGCGGCTCGACCCGTGCCGAGCCCCACCCGAGCGCCGTCACCGACCAGCTCGAGCGCCTGCGTGGCGACGGCCTGCAAGCCGGGGTCATTTGTGCTGCCTCGAAGGTTTTCACGAGTCGTCACGGTGTCTTTCCTTCGCGCGGTGGGGTCCAGCGCCGCAGACCGAGTTCTCGATCGGTCATGGCGCAGCTCCCGCACCGGTTTGGAACGCCCTCTGGAGCATCGCCTGCGCCTCCTCCTGGATCCGCGCCAGGTGGTCGGGCCCCTTGAAGCTCTCCGCGTACAGCTTGTAGACGTCCTCGGTGCCGGACGGGCGGGCGGCGAACCATCCGCACGCCGTGACCACCTTCAGTCCGACAATGGGCGCACCGTTGCTCGGCGCGTTGGTCAGCAAGCCCGTGATCTTCTCACCGGCGAGCTCGCTGGTCTTCAGGTGTCGCCCGGAGAGTTGCGCCAATACCGCTTTCTGCTCGGCGGTCGCAGGCGCGTCGATGCGCTCATAAAAGACCTCGCCGAGCTCGCGCGTGAGGTCGCGATAGAGCTCCCCGGGGTCGCGACCCATGACCGCCGTCATCTCGGCCGCGAGCAGACCCAGGATGATCCCTTCCTTGTCCGTGGTCCACACGGTGCCGTCCCGGCGTACGAACGAGGCCCCTGCGCTCTCCTCTCCAGCGAAGGCGAGTGACCCGCCGAGCAGCCCGTCCACGAACCACTTGAACCCTACAGGCACGTCCATGAGCGGACGCTTGAGCCGGGCGGCCACGCGGTCGATCATGCTGCTGGTCACGACTGTCTTGCCGATCCCGGCCTCCCGCGGCCACTCGGCCCGGTGGGTGAACAGGTATGAGATGGCGACCGCGAGATAGTGGTTGGGGTTCAGGAGACCGACACTCCCGGCCACGATGCCGTGGCGGTCGTGGTCGGGATCGCACGCCCAGGCGACGTCCCAGCGATCTTTGAGCGCGAGCAGCCGCTGCATCGCATAGGGGGAGGAAGGATCCATGCGGATACTCCCGTCCCAATCGACGGTCATGAAACGAAAGGTCGGGTCGACCTCGTCGCCAACGACGGTCAGCGGCAATTGGTAGTGCTCGCCGATCATCCCCCAGTAGTTGACGCCGGCGCCGCCGAGCGGGTCGACGCCGATCGTGACACCCGACGCACGGATGGCCTCCAGATTCACGACGCGCCCGAGGTCGGAGATGTACCCCTGCATATAGTTGTGGCGGCGGGTCGTCGAAGCGCGGAGCGCCCGCTCGAGTGGGACCCGCTTGACTCCCTTGAGCCCGTCGGCCAACAGCGCGTTCGCCGTATCCTGGATCCAGTTGGTGACGTCGGTCGCGGCGGGGCCGCCGTTCGGCGGATTGTATTTGAAGCCTCCGTCTTCCGGCGGGTTGTGCGACGGCGTGACGACGATCCCGTCAGCGAGGCCGCTCATCCGGCCGCGATTGTACGTGAGGATCGCGTGGGAGACGACCGGTGTCGGCGTGTACCCGTCCCGATCGTCGATCATCACGTCCACCAAGTTGGCGGCAAGGACCTCGAGGGCACTGGCAAGCGCCGAAGCCGAGAGCGCATGGGTGTCGACCCCAAGGAAGAGCGGCCCGTCGATACCGTGCTGCTGCCGGTACAGGCAAATGGCCTGGGCGATGGCGAGGATGTGGGTCTCGTTGAAAGCGCTGTCGAACGCCGAGCCACGATGGCCCGATGTGCCGAACGCCACCTGTTGCGCTGGGACTGAGGGATCCGGCTGCCGGGTGAAGGACGCCGTCATCAGCCGCGGGATGTTCGTCAGCATCGACGATTCGGGAAGCGTGCCTGCCCGGGGATCGACGTTCACGCCGGGACGCCCTCGGCTTCAGGCGGGCCAATCGGGCCCCAATGAGGCCCATCGCGGCCAGTCAGCGCGTCCGCCTCAGCGGGTCCCTCACTCCCCGCTGCATACGATGGGAACGCTGGCGCCGGCTGCGCTGCCCACGCTTCCTCGATCGGCGTAATGATGCGCCACTCGGCCTCAACCTCGTCTCGCCTGGTGAACCGCGTGGAGTCGCCGTGCATGACGTCAAGCAGGAGTGTTGCGTACGGGCTCGGCACCTTTCCGCCAAAGCTCTCGGCGTACGAGAAGTCCGCGTGGACGCCGATGGCCCGCAGTTCGTCGCCGGGCCGCTTCGCCGCGAAACCGATGCTGATCCCCTCGTCGGGCTGGATCCGGAGTGTGATCTGGTTCGGCGCCAGGTGGGTCAGCGGCGCGTGCGCGAACAGCGCTTGCGGTGTCCGCTTGAAGTGTACCACCACCTCGCTCCGCGACTGTGCCAGGCGCTTCCCGGTGCGCACGTAGAACGGCACTCCTTCCCAGCGCCAGTTGTCGATCCGGAAGTCGATGGCGGCGTAGGTCTCCGTGGTGCTGCCCGCCTGAACGCCGGGCTCCTCCCGATACGCCGCGACGCGCTGCCCGGCGACCGTTCCCGCGCCGTACTGCCCGCGGACGGTTCGCTGTGTCACCTCATCAACGGTCATCGGACGCATTGCGCGCAGGAGTTGGACCTTCTGATCCCGGAGCGCATCCGCATCGAGGCCCACCGGTGGCTCCATGGCGACCAGCGTCAGCAACTGCAGTAGGTGGTTGGTCACCATGTCGCGCAGCGCACCGGTCTCTTCATAGAAGGCAGCGCGGGAACCGACCCCGAGCGTCTCGGCGGCCGTGATCTCCACGTAGTCGATATAGTTCCGGTTCCACACCGGTTCGAGCATCGTATTGCCGAAACGGAAGACGAGGATGTTCTGAACCGTTTCCTTGCCCAGGTAGTGGTCGATGCGGAAAATGGCTTCCTCGGCGAACACGTCACTCGCCACACGGTTCAGTTCCCGCCCGGACTGGAGGTCGCGCCCGAAGGGCTTTTCGATCACGATGCGGGACCAGCCCACGTCGTTCTTCGCCAGGCCCGCCGCGCCCAGTCCCTCGATGATCGATGTGGCGAGGGAGGACGGTGTCGCGACGTAGAACAGGCGGTTCGGGTTGCCGCCGGCCTTGGATCTGGCCTGCAGATCGGCGGTGAGGAGGGAATACAACGCTGGGTCGGTCGGGTCGCCGGTGATGTAGTGGAGGCGCTGCCGGAAGGCCCGCCACCGCGGGTCGTTGAGGTTCACGTCCTTCGCTTCCGCCAGGGCGGCGCGCACGCGGGCGCGGAATTCTTCGTCGGTGAGCTGGGTGCGGCCGGTACCGATGATTGCGCAGCGGGTATTCATGCCGCCGGAGCACTGCAGATCGAACAGTGCCGGGATGAGTTTCCGGCGGGTGAGATCGCCGGTCGCACCGAAGATGAGCAGCGTGCACGCTTCCGCCTCGCGCAGCGGCGGCCGACCGACCTGCTCCGATGGAGCCGCCCGTATCGTCCTTGTCACGGGCTGACCCCGGGCGCGGGGGCCGCCGTTAGTAGTGCCTGCCAGTCCGTGTGCACGAACCCCGCGTCGGGCCGATCGACCCGCTGATACGTATGGGCCCCGAAGAGATCGCGCTGCGCCTGGGTGAGGTTTTGCGGCAGCACGGCCGTGCGATAACTGTCGAAATACGCCAGCGACGCCGACATGGCCGGCATGGGAATCCCGTGCGCCGTCGCCATCTCTACAGTTCGTCGCCAGCCGACCTCTGCGTCATGCACGCGCCCGGCGATGTTGGGATTGATCAGCAGGTTGGTCAGGTCGGGTGCATGCTCGAACGCAAGCATGATCGGGTCGAGCAGGCGCGCCCGGATGATGCAGCCGCCCTTCCAGATGCGTGCGATCTCCCGGAGATCGACCCCCCATCGCTGCTCGGCGGAGGCGATGCGCAAGAGGGCCATGCCCTGCGCATAGGAGGAGATCGTTGCGGCAGCAAGTGCGTCGCGAACCCGCATCAAGAGGTCCGGCGAGTCGCCGCCAATACGGGGCTTCGTGACGCTCGTGAGGAGCGCACTTGCGGTGACCCGCTCAGCCTTCATGCTCGACAGCACGCGCGCATCGATGGCCGCCGCGATCGTCGGGATCGGCACGCCAAGGTCGAGAGCGACCTGCGCAGTCCACTTGCCGGTTCCCTTTTGTCCCGCTTGGTCCAGTATCATCTCGACCAGCGGATTGCCGGTGTCGGGATCCGCTACGGCGAGCACCTGGGCCGTAATCTCGATCAGGTACGATGCCATCGGACCCTGGTTCCACTCGGCGAAGCGGGCCGCCGTTTCCGCCGTGGAGAGCCCCAGCGCCCGGCGGAGGAAGTCATACGTCTCGGCGATGAGCTGCATGTTGCCGTACTCGATGCCGTTGTGGACCATCTTGACGAAATGGCCCGCGCCATCGGGCCCGACGTAGGTGACGCACGGCCCCGACTCCGTTTGTGCGGCGATGGCCTCGAGGATGGGTCGCAGGTGATCATACGCCGACCGAGCACCGCCGGGCATCAGCGACGGCCCGTATCGAGCGCCCTCCTCGCCGCCGGACACACCCATGCCGACGAAGCGCACACCGCGCTCGCGCAGGGCCGCCTCGCGGCGCTGGGTGTCGGCAAAGAAGGAGTTGCCGCCGTCGATCACCACGTCGTCATGTGCGAGGAGTGGCGCCAGCTTCTCCACCATCTCGTCGACCGGGGTGCCGGCCTTGATCATGAGGAGAACGCGCCGAGGCCGGCTCAGGGCGGCGGCGAACTCCTCGAGCGTTGTGGTGCCGATCCATTGCGGCGTGGGCCCGGCCCGCTGGATCAAGCTGGCGACCTTCGCCTCGGTGCGATCCCAGAGGGCTACCCGGAAACCGTGATCCGTAACGTTCAGCGCGAGATTCTCGCCCATCACGCCGAGGCCGATCACACCCAGATCCGCTGCTATCGGTCCTTCGAGTGTCGATGTCATTGTCCCTCCTCAAATACGTTCACCCACCGCCGATATCGCCGGGCCACCTCGGTCACGGCCGCGTCACGCGTGATCTTCTCCTCCCGGAAGGCGACCAGCGGCTCCCAGAAAGTGGTTCGTCCAACAGCAAAGCCGATGAATCCTGGCACGGAAGCCGCTGTCGCGAGCCATTGCTGGACATGCTGCTCGTTCTCTCCCCGGCCCAGCACGATGCAGCCGACGTTACACCGCCCGTCGCGCCGTGCCGCTTCAGCGATCTCCACATAGTCGTCCCGGCGGTCGAGACCTTCGACCTTCCAGACGTCGGGCTCGACACCCGCTTCCTGGAGCTCGTGAATGGCGCGGACCATGAGAGAGGGCCGAAGCTCCCGGTCATAGGCCAGCGGGTCTCCTCCGAGACCGTGGAGCTGCGCGGGGGTAGCCGGAACCAGCAGCTCGAACAGGTGTTGCGACGGGCTGCGATCCAGGTACTCGGACAGGCGCCGGAGCCGTGCGGACTGCCGTCGATTCATGGCCGCGTCGCCTTCGGGATTGTAGCGCACCAGCACCTTCGCAAACGTCGGCGCGAAGGCCTCGATGTGTCGTGCGAACTCGGCGCCAAACTCGAAGTCGAACTCCTCCTGCCCACTTTGTTCCGCGGGCGCACAGGTGATGTACCCGCCTTGTCCCGCGTCACGCAGAATGTCAACCCCAAATCGCTCGTCGACGAGAATGCCGGCATTCTCTTTGGAGACGCCGCCGGCGACCGCGGCGGCAAATCCGTCGTAGATCACCCGCTTGGCCGCGGAGATCCGCGCCACCTGTTCCACCGTGAGCGTCCCGGTCCAGCCGAACAGCCCGCGCTCGAAGGACGCGCGGTGATCGAAGGGGAGAATGTAGAGCGGAGTCGTGTAGCCTCTCGTTATTGACGGCATATCGTGAGCGCTCCGCGAGCGAGCGTCGACTCGACGTCGTTCGTGCGAACGGGCGTCGCGGCCAACGGCCGGCGACGGCTCGCCGCCGCAGACTGACCGCCTGGCACCCACGACCACCGGCCTCTAGCGCCCCATCGGAGGTTCTTGCCCATTACGCCGAGACCGATGACTCCGATGTCCGTGATCGGCAGCGCCGTGCTCGTCGAGGTCATGGCCTTCTCCCATCCCAACTGCGGTCCACCGTCGCGCGCACCGGCTGCGGTGGGCCGAGTGGCGCAAGACCTCAGACAGGTGTCGCGACCGGGAACCCGCTCGACGCACGCCCCCGCACCTGAGTTCAACACTACTCGTTCACCGGCTGGACAGTGGTCAGCCCGAGGCATTCCCAATCCTGCATGCCGCCGCGATACCAGAAAAGCTTCTGCGCTGGGTAGCCGAGTCTTAACAATGCCTTTGCAGAACAGCACCAGCGTCTTGGCGCCGCCGAAAGTCCAGACGCCGTCCTGCCGCTGTACGTTCAGTTGTCGTTCCAGGATGTCCTGCACAAAAGCGCTGTCCGACTTGGCGATGTCGAGTGTATCCCAGGGAATATTCACTGAGCCCGGAATGCTTCCCTTTTCCACCCAGTCCGGCGTACGCGAGTCGATCACCACGCAGGACGTATCGCCAGCGCTGACTTGCTGGAGAACGTGCAACATTTCGAGTTCAGCAATGGTTGTCACTCCAGGCGCCACTTCACCGGGCTGAATGCAGAACGGCGGGCATTTGCGCGAAGTCGTGGCGAAGTCCGGAGTGACGACGTTCGCCGGGTCCTGATTGCGCATGATGGTGATCGCACGGCCATGATGCATGACGTCCACCGACGCCAGATCAGCGGTGATGTTCACCTCCAAAGCCAGTGACGGGCCCGGCCGTAGCGAGGCTCTGGTGCCGAAGAAGGCGTGCAGTTCTGCTCCCGTCGGCTGCCCGCGGAACGCAAGCTCATCGTCCACGATGAGAGTCGGCGAATGTCGGATCGTGAATCGTTCGACGAGGTCAGCGTGATCCTCAGCGAAACACAAGTGATACGGGATATGCAGGTGCTCGAGTTCCCTTCCCAGGCTCTGGCGATGGGGGCAAGCTTTGTTCGCGAGAATCAGTACATCCATGGGTGATCTTTTGCCAACGAGTTGCTACTGATGAATGGTGAGCGCCAACCGTGATGTCCGATTCCGATGAACGGTTCTCGCGTGATCACTTCTTCCCCCACTCGAACTCCGGTTGCAAAACCATGCGGGATGAAAAGTCTCGGCTGCCGCTCACGGGGAACTGCAACGCGAACCCGAGAGTGATGCCCTCGCGGACTTGGACCTTGAGGCCGGCCAATAGCGTGACGACCGTCGGTGCCCCGGTCCCCCCTTCGCCAAGGATCTCGGCCACCGGGAAGAACCGCTCGGCGACGCGGGCGACCAGCGCGGCACTGCCGTCCACCGCGTCCTCACGTGGGTTGTAGTGAATGACCTGGTTGAGGGCTATCTGTGAGTTCGCGAGCGCCGTCGTGAACCCGATCAGCGACTCGATCCGGCTGCCGGCACCGGACTTGGTGGGGAACTCGAACTCGATGAGCGGGGCAAACCCGCTCATTCCGTCCTTGCTCATGATGGCCACGAACTGGAACATCGCCTCGGTGTGTGAATTGGTCCGGAAGGCGTCGTTACGAATGTGGAGGCCAATCGTTTTCGTGAGGCCAGTCTCGAAATGAAAGCCGAAGTCACCTTCGGTCTTGCTATCGGCGCGTGTCACCAGGCCGGAGGCTCTGAGTGAGAACACGCCGACGCCCTCCGGAACTCCCATATGCGTCAGGAACGGGTGGGCCACCTCCTCGGCCGCCATGGTTGGCGCAGGAGGCGATCCCTGTGCCGCGACATTCAGGGGCAGGCCAAGGAGGCCGAGTAGCGTCAACCCCACGAGCATGACGGTGGCGGGATAGTGACGTCTGGACCTCAGGGGACGGGAGCGGTACATACAATGTTCCTTCAGTGTGATGGCCATGGTTCGTGAGGTGGATCGCGGGTGCGCAGTCACCGCGTATCCGCCCGTTGGGTCCCGCCCCAACGGCGGGTCAGGGCGTTGTAAATCGGCACATAGACGAGTCCGGCATACACGCCGTAGAGAAAACTCTCCGCCAAACCCAACAGGAATCCGGGGACTGTCAGCCACTTGAAGGCGGGCAGCACCGCCTCCAGGGCCTCGGCCATGTGCAGGCTGGGCGGCACGAGCAACCCGTAGATCACGCACACGACGAAACTGATGGCGCCGAATAGGCCCAGCGACCAGCTCACTACTTTGAGATTCAGCATTGCAGTTGCTCCCTGTCGATATCGGCGCACACGTGTGGACGGGTTGTCCCTTTCAATGGTGGTGACCGCCGGCGCTCCGGTTCGCCCCGCCTCCGGGCCTGTTGTCTGTCTTTCCTTCATCGTCGCGGCGCGGGCGGCTGCCGCCGCCATGCCCGCCATGGCCGAAGAGGTGCATCGCGATGAACAACACGCCGACCAGCACCCAGAACCAGTTTGTCACGAACCATTGCATGGCCGTCATCCTTCCTAAGGTGTCGCCCTACGGTGATGTCCGTCCGCGTACGCCGTGGCCGCGTCCAGGACCTGAACCATCCGGCCCTGGTGCGCGACCACCGCGCATGCGTTCGGTACCATTCTCTACTTCCCGGCGCCCTTCGGTGGGGTGCTTGGCTTGGTCGGCTTCCCCATGTCGTGCCCGGCGTGCGGGTCGGGCGTGGTGGGCGGGCTCGGCTTGGCCGCCTCTGGCTTCGGGGGACTCGCCGGCGTGTGTCCAGTATGGTCGTGCATGCTGCTCTCCTTTACGGTGTGAGGCGAACATGGAGCGCCCTGTGCGACGTCTCCGGGTGGTGGGAGCCTCGGGATTGCACAGGACATCATGAAGCTCCTGGGCCAGGGTGGGTGCCGCCGATCTTCTCCCGCCGGAGGCGCCGGAGAAGGACGATGCTGATCCACGCGATCACGATCTGAATCGCCGGAAGGACGCTGTCCAGATCGATACCTTCATCAAAGCTGTCGCCTGGAATGAGCCAGGGATGGCTGGCAGCATTGGCGATGTGGAGATTGATCGCCAGGAAGGCACCGCCGATCGTGGCCACGACCGTGAAGAACAGGACGGCGCGGCGCAGTCGGTCCGGTGCCCGTTCCCAAGCGAAGAGCCAGATGAGCGGGCCCACGATAAGCACGACCCCGGCGAGGAGCTCGGCGGTCTCAATCGCATAGCCGAAGGACGGCCCGTTAGGAATGACGGCACCGTTGAGAAATCTGCCGTACCACGCTGGTACCTTGGGCACCTTCTCGATGAGCGCTGCGGCGAGCCCGGAGGGAAAATCACCTCGCACGACCTTGACCAAGCCGGACATGAACCACTCGTAGCCGATGATCATCTCCACAGCCAGCAGGCCGATCATGCCGACACCGGGCTTCCCGCGTAGCGTATCTGGGCTTGGCGTCATTTCACGTGACTCCATCTGGTTCATTGTCCATCTGGACGGTATCGGTCCAGCGACGTTCCTCAGGGTACGGGGCCTGGGGCTGCCGTCGCGCGTGGCACTCATCGGATGTACCGCTCCCAGCTGCCATACCGCTCGCCGACCGGGCCACGGCGGAAGCTGAGCAGGATCACCAGCCCGCCGGCGACCGCATCGCTCCAGCGGGAGCCGCTCGTCGCGCCGGTCAGCACCCACGGCGCCGCGATCACCAGGGCGCCGAAGAGCACGTTCACGAAACGCAGCGCGCGTCCGACATCGGCCAGTGCCATCACGCCGAAGGTGACGATCAGCGCGCCGATGAGATGGTCGCTGTGGGCCGCCCCGCCAGTGCTTCCCAGTGTGGCAGGCGCGAACATCAGCCAGCCGCCCAGTCCGACGCTGGCCAACAGGTTCCAGGGCAGCGCCACGCCCCAACCCATGGCCATCGGACGCACCACGTCGGGGTGAACGGGGCTGACGGCCGGCAAATCACGCAGCGTGCCGCCGAGCCAGAAGGTGCGCCAGAACGGCTGCCCCTCACGAACCGCCTGGGCCAGGAACTGGCACATGGCCACGACTTCGTCGAGGGTGAGGGCGATCATCACCACCATCGCGGCGGCGGCGATCAGGCAGGGCGTGCACCACGCCCCCACCGCGAGCGGCTGCAAAATGATGAGCGTGATGCTGACGATGCCGAGTGGCACGACCAGGATGCCGAAAAACGTGACCATCCACGGCATCGTCCGCCACCGCGCCTTGTCCCCCATGAAGCCCATCAGGAACTCGATCATGTAGGCGACGGCGCCCAGGCCGGCATCGGGGATCGGGAAGGCGCGCGAGACGTCCGACGTGAGCACCCGCTGGGTTCCCAGGCCGAAGAACGGATCATTGAGCGAGGGAATGTGCTGAAGCTGGAAGGCAGTCATCTGCCGCGACAGGAAGAAACCGAGCAAGGCGAGCGCAATGATCGGTGCCCGCTGCGTCCAGCTCGATGGGTTGTACGACCAGCCCGGCGGCAGATCCGGACCCTCGGCCATGGACATCCCCTTCGGCATCGGCATGCCCGGCGCGAGGATCGCGAAAACAACGACCAGTGCGCCGACGAGCGTGTCGGTCGCGTACGACGCGGCCGTGGGCGCCCAGAAGACCAGTGGGGCGAACAGCAGCCAGAGACCGACGAACGAGTTGGCCCAGGGCGCCCAGAACCTTGCCAGCGGACGACCCGTCAACGAAAGGATGGCCAAAACGATGACGAGGGCCCCGCTCGCGATGTCGCTCGCCACCAGCGCGGAGCTGCGGTAGTCGAGCGCAAAGGCGCCGGTGATGAGCCACAAGCCGAGCACCATGTTGGCGAAGTGTGGCCACGGGGTGCTCTGCCCGTGACTCATCGCTGCGGCCGCCATGCCGTCGTGCGACGCCATGCCGCCGCCGCCGGCTTCTGGCGCCGCACCCTCTGCCGGTTGGGTATGGCCGGTATGCCCGGCGTGGTGGGAACTCATGCGGGTGGCTCCCGGCGCGATGCGCCCGTGCGCTTCCGCACCGGTGAAGAGGGCTCGAGCTTGTTCTCCCGGTACCACGCCAGCGGGTCCGCCTTGAGGGCCGCGACCATTTTCGGCAGCGTCTCCCGCAGCGACCGCGTCGGCCGCAACTTGAGCAGGGTACGCGCCCGCGTCAGATCGAGCGCATAGTGATCGGCGGCCCGGTCGATCATCCACGGCTTGATGAACTGGGTCTGGCCCGGGATGAGGTTCATCAGCCAGGCGCCGATCTTCGCAGGAACGCGGGGCACGATGATTGTCTCCAGCGGTTTGCCATGAATCAGGCGGGAGAGGGTGTGCTGCAGCTCGTCGTAGCTGAGGGCCTCGGGCTCGCCGAGCAGCAGCGGTAACTCGGGCGGGAGTGCGGCGCGGCGCTCCACCACGCGCTCGATGGCATCCACCAGGTCATCGACGTGCATGAAGGCCTGCCCGTGCGCGGTCGAGGCGGAATAGAAGTGATTGGTGAACTGCCGCTCGTAGATGCGCTGAATCTGGTGTGCCAGCGGGATCGAGTGGCAGCCGTCGTCGTAGACGCCCGAGATGCGAAGCAGCACCACCGGGATGTCTCCCCGCCCCGCCCGGAGGAGTTGTTCGGTCTTGACCTTTGATTCCGGGTACGCCCAGGTCGGCTTGATGGGCCAGTCTTCGGTGATGAACTGGCCCGGCTCGCCCGGGGCGTGTACCAGCATGGTACTGGAGAAGACGAACTGCTCGACCTGGAAGCCGGCCTCCCGCAGGCCGCGCAATACGCGGTCGGTGCCCCGTACCGTGATCTCGTCATATTTGGGGCTCGGCGCACCGAAAAAGTCGTAGTAGGCGGCGAGATGGATGACCGAGGCGATCCGCGCGCCGTGATGCTCGCGGAGGACGCGGAGTCCCTGACGCACGCTGTCGTCCGACGTCATTTCCACGGCCAGGTAGGTGCAGCCGGATGGAGCCGGATCTGGCGCCTTGCGATCGAACCCGACGACCTGCTCGAAACGCCCGGCGAATCGGCGCATCACGGCCTGGCCGATCTCCCCGTTCGAGCCAGTGACGAGAATGAGACCGCTCTCTGGGGTCATTGGTCATGCTCCGCGGTTGGCTGTTCCGGGCGCCATGCCGTTTGGAATCGGTGGCTGCCGGCTGTCGCCACCGGATCGTCGCTGAGCACAATTCGCAATTCAGGGTTCGCCACACTCTCGCTCCACGTGAAGTGCTCGTACACACCGGTCCAGTACAGGCCGAAGGTGAAGCCAAATAGCAACTCTTCCAGCGGGATGCCGTACACCAGCCCGCCTTGAAGGGCGGAAAGATTCCAGACTGCCACGATGTAGCCCGGCGCGAGCCATTTGAGTCCAAGCATGAATGCGGCGTACAGCCCGAGGAAGAGGAGGCCGCCGATGACGGTGTTGGTTCTGAGCTCGGGGCGGCAGAGGACCGACCCGAGAGCGCCGAGCCCGAGGACCGTGATCGACGGGTAAATGGGATTCCACGGCAGAAAGTAGAGCGGCACGAACGAGGCGAGCGGGATAATCAGGGCCGCTCGATGGAACCGATGCAGCGTGCCTCGGCGGGCTTCGGCGGAAGCCCGAACGAGATGATGATGGGCGAGCCCGTGGTAGAGGGCGGTCCCGATGCCCCCAACGGCGAAAGCGAAAATGAAACTCTCGATATCGAAGCCGGTCCGTCGCGCCAGTTCGAAGACGCTGGGCGGATTCCAATACTCGGGGACGAAGAGCGGCTCCGTTAGGCCGAGCAGTGAGGTGGCAAGGCTGGTACGCCACATCATGGCACGAAGTCTGGGAGTCGCCAGAAACAGCACGAGCCAGGGGACCAGGAAGGCGCTCGACCAGAGGAGCCAGACGTAGTGATGATTCATTGCTCATTCCCGGCAATGCGACTCTGAGGGGACGGCTTCCGGCACGTCGAGGAGTCAGACGATCCGTCGAACGCAGGTGCCATTGTTCGAGTGTCCCAGGCGCGGAACCCCGTCGTGGTGTCAGGCGCGCATACCGCGTTCCATGCGAGACTCCGGGTCAATAATGTTGGGTCGGGCCTGAGGAGGGAGTGAGGCGCAGGTTAAGAAGTCGCCATTTGCGCGCACCACCTAACGCACGCCGGCGGGGTCCTGGGTATGACAAACCCCGGACTGCGACCACCGAGCAGGTCCGGCCAATGAAAAGACACCAGCAGCACGTTAGTGAGTGTGGCCGCGCCCTGCTATCGCTCGAAGGAGCGAGTGGACAGCTAGATTGGCCGCTGCGCCGCGTGCGTTGGTCTCCGGGAATGCCCAGTGGACCGCAATCAACCAGATTTGTGAGGTGGCCCGCTGCAGCATGATGTGATACGACTAGCCGCCAGCGGAACCCGGAGGCTAGGGAGGCTCAGTGGGGCTGCACCACCAGCTTCTCACGATTGCGCTCGTAGGTCGAACTCGACGTACAGCGGGCAGGGGCTGGCAATGTCGACCTGCTAGCGTACTCGAATGAACGGGCCAGGCGGGGTGACCTCTCGTGCCTCAATCCCGGCGATGCGCTGGAGTAAGCGCTGAATGCGCTGTGCTCCTGCCGACGCCTCGCAGCGCACGACTGTTTGCCGGAAATCCGCTGAGGGTGCGGCACCTCGACGCCCTCGGTCAGCAGCCGGATGACTCCGCGCGCGGACGCGATGAGGTCGGCTGGCGAGATAGCTCGCGGCGAGGGTCTGGGTCGCCGTCTCAAGGAGGGACCCATCCAGGACGCCGATACCGTTTGGCCCGGGGAAGCGTTGCAGCAGGACTCGGCCGGCGACCGATACCGATTCGACGAATAGGTGCGCCAGGGTTGTCGCGTTCCGGCCGTCGAAGGCGTGGGGATGGTTGGAGGCGATCAACGCCCCTGCGCAATCGAGCCGCACGCCATCCTCGGGGCTCTGGAACCGGAAGCGGCCCTCCAGCGCAAGCGCGACCTGCACGGCATGATGGGCGTGGACGGCACTCGCCTCGGTCGGACGGTCGATCCAGATGTTGCCACCATCCCAGAGACAGATCTGGCCAGCGCCGTGGCTGGTCGCGTGGGGCTCATTTCTTCCTTCCGGAGATGACCCAAATGAGCAAGACACCGAGGCAGATGATCAGCAACGTCGGTACCCACATCCAGCCGTAACCACCCATGGTGCCGTTGCCCATCATTCCGCCTCCCATACGCCCCCCGGTCATCGTGCCGCTGCCGAAGAGCAGCACCGCCGCGATGACGACCGCGAAGATGAGAGCTGTCTTGGATGTGGAGTTCATGAGCTGAGTCTCCCGGTTGTTGGTGCAACGCCCCAAGGCGTCACATATGCATCATCCCCTGATGCATCCCCATCATCCGCTGCATCCGTACGACATGCGCCTGCATCCGGGTCGTGAGTCCCTCCCCCGAGAGCCCAGGCATGTCGGTGAGATCCTGGCGCACCGAGTCAGCCAACGCGGTCCAGGCGGCGTCGGGTTGCATGTTCCGGCCTCGCATGTCTGAGCCCATCGCGTCCATCATCTGGGATGCGAGCGCTTGGTGGGCGGGCATCATGGTGAGCATCTGGGTGGGCTGCATCGACCCAATGGAGTCCAGATGCACCCGCATCTGCGGCATCATCTGTATTCCCTGCATGTTGTCCATTCCGCCCATACCGGCCGCGGTGTCGGCGGCCGCCGTCTGGGCGGACTCGGGCTTCTTGCCGCACGCCGCGAGCGTAATCACGGCCAATGCCAGCACTGTCTGGATCGCGCGCATTGCTTGCCTCCCCGCTGCAGTGTGAATCACTCGGTGTGTCATAGGTCGTGCGATCGGTCAGCCGCAACCGCATCCACAGCCGCCGCCACTCGTGCGGGCACCGCCAGTCGTGCTCGCGACGGTTGAGGCGTTGCGGGTGCCAGTATCGTACCCGGCGTCTCGGACCGCCTGGGCGATCGCCGCCGGCGTCGTGCGCTGCTCGTCGTAGCTGACGGTCGCAGATCCCACCGTCACCGCATCGGCGTGCGTGCCCGGAATGGCGTCGAGCGCCTTTCGCACCGTGCTCACGCACCCTCCGCAACTCATGCCGGATATCGCCATCGTAAGGTGTTGCATCGCATCCTCCGTAAACGTCGGCCGTCCAGGCCATGACGGCAGCAAGTCCCATAACCAGCGCGTTGGTGAGCAAGGTGACTGCGCACTTGTCAACCATAGTCCGTGCCATCTATCGCGCGTATCGCTCGAAAGAGTGGGCAGTGCGGGTCCGGGGTCGATCGTCGCCCGGCGCAGCGACACGGCATGCAGCGCCATCACGATCGACGACATCGACATCAGCAGCAGCGCCCGGCGTGCGGTCCGGGTGAAGAAGTACGACCGCGGCGCTACCGGGGTCAAAGCCGGTGGCACAAGATCCGACCACTCAGGTTCAAGAGTCCTTAACCTCCGCTTGAGAACTCGGCAATGCAGTTCAGGCTATCATCATCGCGTCAACGGAGACATTCACCATCCGGAAGCAGCTCCATGCGAAGCTGCCTGATCACGACCGCCGCGGGACTCCTTCTCGCCGCCGCTTCTGCCGGGCGCCTTCCCGCCCAGATCGACTACCGCAACCTGGATGATGATCGGCCCGTCCTCACCGAGGACGCCTATCCCGTGGAACGCCACGCCTTCGAGATTCTCCTCCCCTATGCCTACCAGCGGGAGCGCGGAGGTGGCGAACTCCACGCGTTCACCCCCGAGCTCGAGTACGGCATCATCCGCAACGGCCAGCTCGGTGTCAAGTTGCCCGTGGCCGGCGCCGGCGCCGGGGGGAACACCGACTGGGGTCTCGCCGGCCTGCGCCTCTTTGCGCTCTACAATATCAACACCGAGAGCCGTCACCTCCCCCCACTCGCCGTCCACGCCGATCTCCTGCTGCCGATTGGTTCCCTCGGCGGGGATGCCACTCGGGTGAGCCTGAAAGCGATCGCGACCCGCTCCTGGGGCCGGACCCGGTTTCACGTCAATGCGGCGTGGACCTTCGGCGACGAGCAGCGGTTGGCGGCGGTGGAGCCGGGGAGCCGCTGGAGCTACAGCCTGGCTGTCGACCGGACGCTCTTTCGTCAGAGTGCGCTCGTGGTCGGGGAGATCGCGGTCCTGCGCCCGGTCCGCGGCGCGCCGGTCGAAGTGGTCGCTGCAGTCGGTACCCGGTACCAGTGGACCACGACGACCGTCTTTGATCTTGGTGTCCGCCGTCGGCTCCGCCAGGCAGTCCGGCCGGACATCGCCGTCACCGCCGGATTCTCGCATGCGTTCGCGCTGCCGTGGCTGATGCCGCGCGGCGCGGGTCGCTGATGGAGGGTTGCCTCACCATGAATCGCATTCGTATCGTCCTGGTCCTTGCTGGCCTCGCCACCCTGACGGGCGCCCTCGCAGCTCAGGACCAGCGCAACGAGCAGTTCTATTACCCCGGCAGCTTCAACTGGCAGTTCCTGTCGAAGTATCCCGAAGGCGGCCGCCTCTTCAACGCCTTCGACTACGGCCACGCCGTGCTGTACGAAAAGCTCTACACCCGGCCGCGGGACCTCGTGGCCGAACTGGAGACCCGCCAGTACAACTACCTCACGACCGAGCTGCTGGTTCGGCCGCCGAGGTTTGCCGTGGCGGAGGAGGCCATCGAACCGGCGTACGCCAAGCTGGCCTGGCGGGCCAAGATGATGTTCGACTGGGCCCACGTCCTGCACCGGCAGATCTACGATGTGTACGCGGATGAGCGTCTGTCGCGGGCGGAACAGGACCAGCTGATCGAGCGGATCACCGACTACTACCTGTCCAACCAGCGGTTGGCCTTCGCGGCGGTGCCGAAATCAATGACGCTGATGGACGAGCAGTACTACAGTCAAGTGTTCCGTCGCGGATATCCGAAATTCAACGGGCTGATCTGGGCCTATCACTGGCTCCAGGTTGGCTTGTACGAGCCACTGATCGAGGGTCGCACGCCGTCCGAGAAGAAGGCGGGTGTGCAGGCGACCATCGCCCGGTTCTGGACGATGTTGGAGGATGCGCCGGCACGGTTCCCCAAGGTGATGCCGATGACTCCGGTCATCGCGCCAAAGTTCACCGAGGCGCACCCGCGCGCCGCCATCATCTTCGACAATCTGCACATGACCCATGATATCATTTCCGATATCCTCGCCGCCGACACGGTGCCGGCGGCCCGGAAGCGGAAAGTGATCTATGCCGCGCTCGACGAGATGCAAGACACCACCCGCAACGTGATGTCGGTGGAGGAATGGCACGACATGGGCAATATGATGGGCGGCGTGGCGATTATGGGCGGTCCGGCCACGGGGCTGCTGCCCGTGGTCCCCACACTGGGAGCGGAAATGCCCGAGATGGGCGGCATGGCGAGGATGAATCACGGCGCGCAGGACTCGAGCATGACCGCCATGCCAGGGATGGGCGCGGGCGGAGACAGCACCGCTGGGCACGACATGCGGGCGATGCCGGATTCCAGCTGGGGCCACAAGCCGGGGATGCACAACGGGCACGATATGAGCGGGATGGCCATGCCCGGCATGATGGGTGACTCGTCCACGCAGGCACCGATGCGGATGATGATGGACATGCACGCGCGGATGATGGCCGATCCGGTCATGCACCAGCGCATGATGGCCGACACCGCGATGCAGCGGATGCTGCTGGAGATGATGGTATCGATGCCTGCAGGCGCAATGGGCGGGATGATGAATAAGCCGGTGGCCGCCGACTCGGTGGCGGCGGGGCATGGCCATCACCCGTCGGTCACTCCAGTGAGACCCAAGTCCCGACGACCGCCGGCGAAGAAGCCGCAACCATCATCGACCGACTCGATGCCCGGGATGGATCACAGTCAGATGCCAGCGATGCGGATGCCGAAGGATTCCACTCGACCCTGAGTCAGTGCTTCGCCAACAGATGAGGAGGCTGGATGGAGCCGTTCCCGATGCATGCTTGGCACCCCATGGTCATACATTTCCCCCTGGTCGCGTTGCTGCTCGCCGTGACGCTGGACGTGGTTGGGGCGTGGACTCGATCGATCAGGTGGCGCGACGCGGCGACGCTGGTCTGGTGGGTAGGATTGCTGGGAGCGGCGGCCGCGGTCACCACCGGACTGATCGCCTACGGCAAAGTCGAGCATTCTGAGCCGGCCCACCTCGCGATGACGCTGCATCGGAACCTGGCCCTCTTCACGGTGGCGCTCCTCGTGGTGGCGGCGGTCTGGCGCTGGCGCCGGCCCCAGTCGCGGCTCGCCGCAGGCGCCGGGATCCTCGGTGCGCTGGGCCTCCTCACTGTCGGGTACCTCGGCGGCGATCTCGTCTTCCGGCACGGCTTGGGGATTCCCAGTGCCGCGCTGGAGCAGATCACCCACGAGCGTGGCGGTGAAGCGCACCATCACGGCGAGTCGGAGGCAGAGGAGCATGCCCGGGAGCATGCGGATTCCTCCATCATCGCACCATAGCCGGCGCTCGCCGCAGCGCGAGCGAGGCAGAGAGTCACTCCACTGGAGGCCGGTCATGCCGATCCTGACGAACTGTTGCCGAGTCCTTGCCACCGCGCTGCTGCTTTCGGTGGCTGTCCCATCGAGTGGCGCCGCCCAATCACGCACCGATTCCCTCGCCGTCGTCGCAACGGTTCAGACGTTCCATCAGGCACTGGCGCAGGGCGACAGCACCGCTGCCCTGGCACTGCTAGCGCCCGATGCGACCGTGCTTGAGTCCGGGGAGATCGAGACCAGGGCGGAGTACCGGAGCCATCATCTCGCGGCTGACATCAGCTTCACCCGTGCGGTGCCAGGCTCTACCGGACCGATCGCCGTCGTGATCCATAACGACGCGGCGTGGGCTACCTCCACCAGCATCACCGTCGGCAAGTTCGACGGACGGGCCATCGACAGCCAGGGCGCCGAGCTGATGGTGCTGAGCCGCACGGCAGGGCTGTGGCAGATCCGCGCCATCCACTGGTCATCACATGCCCGCCGGCCGCGATGATCCTGAGGGAACCAATTTATGGATGCGACCGTACACGTCACTGTCCAAACTTGCCCCCGACCGGGACGCCAGGTAACATTACCCCATGCGTCCTCTGCTCAGCGTCGTCCTCCTGCTGCTCCAGCTCGGTCCCTTCGCGGGCGCCGGGATCTGCATGCATGCCGCCGCGCAGCCCCAGACTGAGTGCTCCATGCCGATGAACGGCATGCCGCACGATGATCAGCAGAAGCACTCCCGCTCCTCCCAGGATTGTGCCGCGATGGTGGTCTGTGCTCCCGCCGCGCCCATGATTCTACAGGTCGCCGTGCAGGTATTCAGCCAGACGCAGCCAAGCCACACCAACTTCTCCACTCCCGCCTCTCTGTTTGCCGGCGACGCCGCCGCCCCGCCCCAGCCCCCTCCGATCGTCTGAAGTCGAGCTCAAGCCACACATAGGCCTCGGCGCATGAGCGCCAGGGCCCGGCTCAACCACGCGGGCATCTGCCCGCGGGCCATTCTCGACTTCACGAGCGGAGTTGTCCTCCGATGCGCACCCGTACTCTCATCTCCGCTATCGCGGGGAGTCTGTTGCTTGGCGTACCGACCAGGTTGACCGGCCAGGCCCCGCCTGACGCCGACACCCTGCTGTCCCGCCTGACACGAGAGGCCCGAGCCTCCTCGCCGGCGGCCCTCCGGAGTGACGCGCTCGCTCGCGCTGCCGCGGTGCGAGTCCGACCCGCAGGCGCCCTCCCCGATCCCATGGTGACTCTCGGGGTCATGGATCTCACCCTCCCGCGGTTCGGCTTCCGCGAGAGCGACTTCACCGAAGTCGATGTGGAGCTGTCGCAGGCCTTTCCCTGGCCGGGCACGCTCGGCGCCCAGACCCGCGCCGCCCGCGCGATGGCCCGCGGCGCCACGGCACAATCCGCTACGCTCCGCCGCGACCTCGCGGTCCGCGTCGCCATCCCGTACTACCGGCTGCGCTACGTGGTCGCCGCGAAGCAGACGCTGGAGAAACAGCGCAACCTGCTGCGAAGCGCGGTCGAGATCTCCACCGCGCGCTATAGTACCGGCAGCGTTCCCCAGAACGATCCCCTGCAGGCCCGCATCGCTCTCGCCCGTCTCGGTTCCGAGGAAGCCGCGCTCGCCGCCGAAGAGGCGGGGCTCAGGGCCGATCTCCGCGCCGTGCGCGGCGTCCGCGCGCCGGAACAGCTCATGATCGACCCGATCAACCCCGACAACGTCGCCATCGTCCTGACCGACGCCGATGCGGAACATGCCGCGCATCTGGCCCTCGCTGAGCCGCTCGACGCCCATCCCCGGCTCGAGGTCCGTCGCGCCGAGATCGCGGCGGCCGACGAAACGGCCAGGGCCGAAGCGCTGACCGCCCGGCCCGACTTCGAGCTCTCCACCCGCTACGGTGCCCGCCCGCTCGGCTCCGACTTCTTCTCCGCGTTCGTGGGCATCCGCATTCCGCTCTGGGCGGGGCGCAAGCAGCGCCTGCTCGCCCAGGCCGCGCGCATCGACGTCGAAGCGGCGCAACGCGGACTCGACGACGAACAGGCGGCGCTCGACGCCGAACTGGAGCGCACCCTCGCCGATGCCCGGGCCGGCGCGGCGCGGCTCCACCTGCTGGTCGAGAGCGTCCTGCCGATCACCCGCGAAGGTGTCGATGCGGCGCTGCGCGGCTATCGCACCGGACAGACCGACTTCCTGAGTGTGCTCATCGCCGAGGATGCCCGTTACCGGGCGGAACTCGAAGCGACTGAAGTCGCCGCCGAGCACCTGACCCACCTCGTCATGCTCGAGCAGCTGCTTGAGCCGGAGAACACTCCATGATCTCGCGCGCTTTCACGCTCGCATTCGTCTTGCTCACCATGATGCTGCCCGCTTGCGGCAAGCCCAAGCCGGTAGCTGACGATTCCATGGCGGGCATGCCCGGCATGGCGCCGCAGCCCTCGCGCGGCGATCAGGCGATGGCGGACATGCCCGGCATGAACATGTCGGGCGACTCCGGTGTCGCGCTGGATCGTGCCTCCGCCGCACGACTCGGCATCAGTTTCGCCCGGGCAGCCAGTCGGCCGGTACGGTCGGGGCTCAGGCTCACCGGCGCGCTGGCGTACGCCGAGCCGCGTCGCGTCTATGTGAATGCGCGTATCAACGGCTGGGTCGAACAGCTCGATGCCGACTATGTGGGGAAGCCGGTACGCGCCGGCGATGTCCTGCTGGCGATCTACTCCCCCGAACTGGTGAGCGCACAGGAGGAGTACCTGGCGGCCCGGCGGCTGGGCGATTCCACCCTGATGGTCGCCGCGCGCCAGCGCCTCACGCTCTGGGACATTCCGCAGCAGGAGATCGCCGAACTGGAGCGGAGTGGTCAGTCGCGGCGCACCCTCGCGTTGCGGGCACCGCGGAGTGGCGAGATCGCCGAGAAGATGGTGACCGATGGTCAGGCGATCCACGCCGGGGACAACCTCTTTCTCATCGCCGATCGAAGCGCCCTCTGGGTCGAGGTCGCCGTGTTCGAGATGGACGCACCCGTCGTGACGATCGGAACGCCGGTATTAGTGTCGGTCGGTGCCCTCCCCGGCCATCGCTATCCCGGCAGAGTCACCTTCATCCAGCCTACCGTCGACGAGAAAACCCGTACCCTCACGGCCAGGGTGGAGGTCGCCAATCGCGATGGGCAGCTCAGACCGGGGATGTACGCAGTTGTCGAGCTGTCCCCGGCGGCGCCCACCGCGCTGTCCGTCCCGCTCGAAGCGGTGCTGCCGACCGGGACGACCAATCTGGTCTTCGTGAATCGGGGCGATGGCAGCTTCATGCCGCGCGAAGTCACCGTCGGCGTTCGGGGTGACTCGCTCATTGAAATCCGTAGCGGGCTCAAACCAGGCGACGAAGTGGTCGCGTCGGCCACCTACCTGCTCGACTCCGAGACCAACCTCGCCGCCGCGATGCAGGGGCTGATGCTGCAGATGGGGATGGGACTCAACATGGGCGGAATGGCAGCGCCGGCAGCACAACCGGGTGGGGAGCCGGACCCATCCCCCGCCCAACCGTTGAACCGCCCAACCGCCACCCCGGAGCGGGCGCCATGATAACGCAACTCATCGCCTGGTCGCTCGAGCGCCGGGGACTCATCGCCGTCGCTGCGCTGGCGCTGCTGATCGCGGGCGCGCTCTACGTCCGCTCCATGCCGGTGGACGCCATTCCCGATCTGTCGGATGTGCAGGTGATCGTCTACACCGACTACCCGGGGCAGGCGCCGCAGGTGGTGGAGAACCAGGTCACCTATCCGCTGGTGACCGCACTGCTCGGTGTGCCGAAGGTGAAAGTCGTCCGCGGCCAGTCGATGTTCAGCACCGCCTTTGTCTACGTGATCTTCCAGGAGGGCACCGATCTCTACTGGGCCCGCTCCCGGGTCCTCGAACGGCTGAGCGCGGTGCAGTCGCGGTTGCCCGCTGGCGCGAAGACCGAACTCGGCCCCGATGCGACCGGCGTCGGCTGGGTCTATCAATACGCCGTGCAGGGCGACGGGTACTCGCCGGCTCAGCTCCGCTCCATTCAGGACTTCCAGTTGCGTTATGCGCTGCAGGGCGTGCCGGGTGTGGCGGAAGTCGCCAGCGTCGGCGGGCTGGTCCGGCAGTACCAGGTCCTGCTCGATCCCACCCGGCTCCAGTCCTACGGCGTCACCGCGCCGCAGATCACGGCGGCGGTGCGCAATGCCAATCAGGATGTCGGCGCCCGCACCGTGGAGGTCGCGGGCAGCGACTACGCCATTCGCGGGCTGGGCTATTTCCGCGGCGTCGAGGACATCGCCAATGTCGCCGTCGGAGGCGGGCCGGGCGGTCGTGTCGTCCGCGTCGGTGACGTCGCCGACGTGACGCTTGGCGCGGATCTGCGCGTCGGGATCGCGGAATTGAACGGCAAGGGCGAAGCGGTCGGCGGTGTCGTCGTCATGCGGATCGGGGCGAATGCGCTCGACGTCGTCTCCGGCGTCAAGGCGCGACTCGCCGAGCTGGCGCCATCGCTCCCCGCGGGCGTGCATATCGTCACGACCTACGATCGTACCGACCTGATCGAGCGGTCGCTCAACACCCTGCTGCGTACCCTGCTGGAGGAGTCGCTGATCGTCGCACTGGTCTGTGCCGTTTTCCTGCTGCACCTGCGCAGCGCGCTGGTCGCCATCATCACCCTGCCACTGGGCATTCTGGCCGCGCTCACCCTGATCCGCTGGATGGGCATCAACGCCAACATCATGTCGCTCGGCGGGATCGCCATCGCCATCGGGGCGATGATCGACGCGGCCATCGTGATGATCGAGAATCTCCACAAGCACATGGAACGGGCGGAAGCCAGCGCCGTCGCCGGTGATGAGCCGACCACCCAACCGCCCAACCGCCCAACCGCCGAAGCACATTGGCGGCTGGTGGCACGAGCCGCGGGTGAGGTCGGCCCCGCGCTCTTCATGTCGCTGCTCATCATCACCCTCTCCTTCCTGCCGGTCTTCTCGCTGGAGGATCAGGAAGGCCGGCTCTTCCGCCCGCTCGCGCTCACCAAGACCTTCGCCATGGCCACCGCGGCGCTGCTCTCGGTCACACTGGTGCCGGTGCTGATGGGCTTCCTCGTGAGGGGACGCATTCGGCCGGAGCTGTCCAATCCCATCAACCGCTGGGCCGCCGCGCTCTACCGACCGGTCCTCCGCTGGGCCCTGCGCTGGCGCCGCACCGTGCTCGGCCTGGCCACCGCTCTCGTGCTGCTCAGCCTGCTTCCCCTCAGCCAGCTCGGCAGCGAGTTCATGCCGCCACTCCGGGAAGGCAGCCTGATGTACATGCCGAATACCCTGCCAAGTGTCTCACTCACCCAGCAGCGGCGGCTGCTCCACGTGCAGGACAGCATCCTGATGAGCTTTCCCGAGGTGGCGTCGGTCTGGGGCAAGGCGGGGCGGGCCAATACCGCCACCGACTGGGCCCCGATGTCGATGGTCGAGACCACCGTCAACCTGAAACCGACGGAGCAATGGCGGCCGGGCCTGACCCAGGATCAGCTGGTGGCACAGATGGATCAGCAGCTGCGCATCACCGGCGCCGTCAACAGCTGGACCATGCCGATCAAGAACCGCACCGACATGCTCTCGACCGGCATCCGCACCGCTCTTGGCGTGAAGATCTTCGGACCCGATCTGGAGGTCATCCAGCGGATCGGGTTGGATATTGAAGGCGCGCTCTCCCCGCTTCGCGGCACCGCGAGCATCTACGCCGAACGCTCCTTCGGTGGCCGGTATCTCGACATCCGGCCCGATGCGGCGGCGCTGGGACGCTATGGGCTCACCACCGCCGACGCGCAGGAGACGCTGGCCATGGCGCTGGGCGGCGACCAGGTCACGACAGCGGTGCAGGGCCGGGAACGCTATGGCGTTCAGGTGCGCTACGCCCGGGATTTCCGGGACAGCCCCGAGGCGATCGGCCGACTGCTGGTGAGCGGCATGGACGGGATCCAGATCCCCCTGGCCCAGGTGGCGCAGATCGGCTTCGCGCCCGGGGCGCCCATGATCCGCAGCGAGAATGGCCAGCTCAACGACCTGGTGTCCATCGATGTTCGCGGCCGGGACATCGGTGGCTATGTCGCGGAAGCCAGGGAGATTGTAGCGCGAGAGGTAAAGATGCCGCCCGGCTACCGGCTGGAGTGGAGTGGACAGTACGAGTCGCTGGAGCGGGTCAAGGCCCGGCTCCAGGTGGTCGTTCCGCTCACGCTGGCGCTCATCGCGCTGCTGCTCTATCTCACCTTCGGGACCCTGGCCGAGACCGCGATCGTCATGCTGTCGCTGCCGTTCGCACTGGTGGGCGGCATCTGGGCGATGTGGCTGCTCCACTTCAATCTTTCGATCGCGGTGGCCGTCGGATTCATCGCCCTGGCCGGTGTGGCGGCGGAGACGGGGGTGGTGATGGTGCTCTACCTCGACCATGCCTGGGAGGACATCACCCAGGAGGGGAGGAGGCCGACGATTGCGGATCTGCACCAGGCCATCGAGGCCGGCGCGGTCAACCGGCTCCGGCCCAAGTTGATGACCGTCGCCGCCATCATGCTCGGTTTGCTGCCGGCACTCTGGTCGCACGGGACGGGGGCGGAGGTGATGCAGCGGATCGCGGCGCCGATGATCGGTGGGATGGTCACCTCGACCGTGCTCACCCTGGTGGTGATCCCGGTGATCTACTTCATCTGGCGGCGACGGGCAGTGCAGGGAACTGTTCTGGAACGGATCGCGGAATGATATCAACCTTGATGCGGAGGGACCGAACCATGCAACTGCTTCACGTCACATCATTGACTCTGGTGCTCATGCTCGCGGCTTGTGGCAAGAAGCCGGAGGCGGCCCAGGCGCCAGCGGCCGACTCGGTGGGGACCATGGGCGGGATGCAGATGGCGATGCAGGGGATGACCATGATGCCGCTGATGCGGGCCCACCTGGATTCGCTCGGCGCCCTGCCGCCGGCCGGGATGGCCGCGGTGATGTCTGCGCATCAGGACCTGGCCTCCCGCATGATGGACGCCATGGGGGCCGACATGCGCGGGATGAACATGCAACCAGACTCGGCGTGGGCGGCGCTCACTGATTCGCTGCGCCAGGATCTCGCCGATCTGCCCGGCCTGTCAGCGGGTGCCCTCAGCGCCCGGATGCCGGCGCACATCGGGCGGATGCGGCGGATGATGGCGCTGCACGAGGGGATGATGAAGATGTAGCGGATCGAGTGGCGTGGTGAGCCTGCCGATGGTGCGGCGAAGGATCACTGCGGCGGATGCACGAACATACGCCATTGGAGAAGCAGCAATACGACTGCGGGAGTCTATATGGCCAGGACAAAGCGGGTCGCGCGCGGCAGCAAGAAGGTGCAGAAGAACTTCCGGTTGGCCCCGGACAAGATCGCCGCCGCCCAGCGCATTCTGGGAGCGTCCACCGCCACGGCAACCATTGAAACGGCGCTGGATCTGGTGATCCTCCGTCAGAATCTCATCGACGGAACTCGTGCCATGTTCGGCCGGGATCTCTCCCCGCCCTCGCTCATTTCCCGCGGTGCTCCTGACTCGCGATCGCATCTTCCGCCGCCGCGATGAGCGGCGCGAGCCCGCTGGTGGCCACCGCCACCGGGCCGTCCAGTCCCTCGTGAATGAGGCTCACCCCGGCATCATGGACATCCGCTTTCACAAAGCGGACGGTGAAGTGACCCGGTGATTCTGCGACGAACACCGCCGGCCCGATCGAGAGGAGGCAGACCGCGTTCGCCGGGGCTGCCAGGACGGAATCCCCTGGCCCACTCGGGAAGATGGTGACCGTCACCAATCCGTTGGGCGCTGGTCTCCTGCCAGCGGGTCGAAATTCAACTCGGACATCCGCACCATAGGTTCGCCCATCCACCCGTTCGACCCGGCCCGAAAGCCGCAGCGGGTTCGGAGGGCCCATGATCACGAGCGCGGAATCCCCGGGATGGATCTGGCCACTCTCGGGGTCTTCGACACGACCTACCGCCAACAGGTGGCTCCGGTCTTGGATGAATCCGAGCGTGTCCCCCGGCCAGACGGATTCGCGCAAGTGCCGGATCGGGCGCCATCGGCCGGGGCTGGGAGCCAAGACCGAGGTCCCGTGTCCCGGCGGGCCCACCTCCCGAACCACCGCCACTGTGTCACCGCCTCTTACTGTCGTGAAACTCGTCACGGCCGCGAGGCGAGATTCACCTCCCGCCTGTGAAGTAACCGCGGCGAGATGGCTCTGATCGGCCTCGATCAAGGCGGGGAACTCGACCGATGGCGCAGGAACCCGGCGCACGGAATCCAAACCAATCGCCGTCATCTCGGAGCCGGCCACGGAGATGCTCAACGACGGAAGGGGGCTGTCTTCATGCCACGCTGTCGGCCGCTTGCCAACGCTGCTACGGCACGATGCCGACGCGATCAGGGTCGCGACACACAGCAACGCGGGCCGTCGGAGCCCGGCAGTCAGATGACCTCCACCGGTGCAAGACTGCAATTCGCCGCGCCTGCGTCCCGCTCGATCTGCAGGGTCGCGTGCTCGATGCCGAATCGGTCATGCAGCTCACGGCAGGCGGTCGCGAGCAGGACGTCCTCATCGGACGGCACCGGCTTGACCAGGTGTGCGGTGAGCGCGACATGCGTGGTGCTCATCCCCCAGATGTGGAGGTCATGCACTGCCGTCACACCGGGCAGGTGTGCGAGGTAGTCCTCGACCACCTTTGGTTCAATGCCCTCCGGAACAGCATCAAGGGCCAGATTCACCGAGTCTCGCAGCAGTTCCCACGTGCCGACGGTGATGACGACGACGATGCCCATGCTCACCGCCGGGTCCAGCCAGAGCCAGCCGGTGCGCTGCATGACCAGCGCAGCGACCACCACGCCGGCCGAGACCGCGGCATCGGCGCCCATGTGCAGAAACGCGCCGCGGATGTTGAGGTCCTGCTTCCGCCCCCGCAGGAAGAGCAGGGCCGTCGTGGTGTTGATCCCGATGCCGACGAGGGCCACCAGGATGACGACGCCGGTGGCGACCGCCTGCGGCTGCTGGAATCGCCGGAAGGCCTCCCAGGCGATGGCCCCGACCGCAATGAGTAGCAGGAGTGCGTTACCGAGGGCGGCCAGGATGGAGGATCGCCGCAGTCCGTAGGTGCGGCGGGCGGTCGGCCGGCGGTTGGCCAGAATGCCGGCGCCCCACGCGAGGAGCAGGCCGGCGACATCACTGAGGTTGTGGCCGGCATCCGCGATGAGCGCGAGGGAATGGGCCCGGTACCCGTAGAACGCTTCGACCGCCACGAAACCAAGATTGAGGGCGACGCCGATCGCGAACGCCCGGCTAAAGTCCGGTGTCCCGTGGTCATGATCATGCCCCATGCGTGCCCCTATCAGGTGATTCTCGCCGGCCGAACGTGCGGGCACTGCTCCGGCCCAGCAGCAGTGCGTTCACGGTCACCACCAGCGACGCGCCCATGTCTCCCAGCAGCACTGCCTCCGCCAGACTGGCCACGCCGAACAGCGCACCCACGGCGAGGGTGAGTTTGAGCCCCAGCGCGAGCGTGAGGTTGAACCGGATGGTGCGCCGGGCGCGCCGGGCCAGGTCCACCACGTAGGGCAGCCGGGTGAGATCGTCACCCATCGGCGATGTCCGCCGTCTCGATCGTGGCCGGAGATCCGGCGGCACCCATCGCCAGCCCCACCGTCGCTTCCGCCAGCGCCGGTGCGTCGTTCACTCCATCGCCCAGCATCGCCACGCCCCCATGGCGAGCGCGCAGCTCCCGCACCGCGATGACCTTGTCCGCTGGCAGAAGCCGGGTCCGCACTTCGTCCACCCCGGCTTCGCGGCCAATCGGGGCCGCCATCGCGTCGCCATCTCCCGTCAGCATCACGATCGGACGAATGCCCAGCCGATGCAGCGCGGCCACGCTGTCCCGCGCCTCCGGTCGGAGCTGATCCCGAAGGGTGAAGGCCCCCGCCGCGCCGTCGCCCGAACGGGCGTAGATGCGCATCGTTCCCTCCGGTACCGCCTTCCACGTCGCGACCGCGTCGTGCCCGACGAGGTCTTCGGTGCCGACCCAGAGCGGAACGCCGTCAACCTGCGCGGTGAGGCCGGTGCCCGCGATCGACCGGAACCCTTCGACCGTGCCACTCGGTGCCGCGCCCTGCGCCTTCGCGTACTGCACGATGGCCGCGGCGATCGGGTGCTCGGACAGCGCCTCCGCCGCCGCCACCCGGGTGAGGAGCTGATGCGCCGTTGTCGCGTCGCCCGTCTCGAAGTGGCTGACCGCGAGGCGTCCGGTGGTCAGCGTGCCGGTCTTGTCCATCGTGAAGGCCCGGACACCGCCGAGGGCGTCCAGATACTCCCCTCCCTTGATCAGCACCCCGTGCCGCGCGGCGGCCGTCAGCGCACTCACCACCGTGACCGGCGTGGCGATCACCAGGGCGCAGGGGCAGGCGATGACCAGCAGCGTCAGCCCGCGGACGAACCAGTCGAGCCAGCTGAGCTGCAGCAGGAGCGGGGGCAGCAGCATCACCGCGATCGCCCCGGCAGTGACGATGGGGGTGTACACCCGGGCGAACCGGCGCACCAGATGTTCGATGGGCGCGCGACGCGCTTCGCCGGCGCGCACCAGCTCCACGATCCGCGCCAGCGTACTGTGCGCGGCATCCGCGGTGACTTCGACGTCGAGCGCGCCGTCGGTGTTCAGTGTGCTGGCGAAGACGGCGTCACCTCTGGTCTTCCGCCGTGGCAGCGACTCGCCGGTGATTGTCGCCTCGTTCACCGCCGAGTCGCCGGCCACCACCCGGCCATCCGCCGGCAGCTTGTCGCCCGGACGCACGCGGATCCGGTCGCCGACCTTCAGCGACTCGACCGGCACTGTGGTGACGAGGTCACCCGGCCCAAGCAGGTCGGCGCGCTCGGGCGCGAGCCGCAGCAGCAATTCCAGCGAGCGCCGTCCGCGGTTCACCGCGAAGCGCTCCAGCAGCTCTGCCACCGAGAAGAGAAACGCGAGCGTCGCGGCTTCGAACGGGTCGCCGATGAGGATGGCGCCGACAATCGCCGCGGACATGAGGAAGTTCATGTCCAGCCTGAGCTGCCGCAGCGCGCGCCACCCCGCGCCCATGAAGTTGAGGCCACCAATGAACGCGGCACCGGTGTAGAGCAGCCCTGCCAGGTCCAGCCGGATCGCCAGCCACCCTGGCTGGTCGGGTGCGTGCATCACCCACGCGGTCAGCACCCCGGCAGCCCACAGACCTCCCGCCACATAGGCGCGAAGGGCGAACGGCGTCCTCCAGAGGGAGGGTCTGGCGTTGGAAGCCGGCATGATCGTCAGGTCCACTCCAGCAGGAAGATCACCAGGAAGCCGGCGAAGAACATCGCGGTCGCTGTGGGAGTCTCGGGCACCTCGTGCGGACCCAGTGCCTCATACCAGCGCCGCCTCGCCCCGTTCGCCGGTGGTCAGCGCGATCGCCGCGTCCAGCGGCACCACAAACACCTTGCCGTCCCCTGGCTGCCCGGTGTGCGCGATCGTCGCGATGCGCTGCATGATCGCGTCGGCGTGCGCATCAGGTGCGCCGACCAGCACCACACTGTGGGAGGTGAAGTCATGCAACTCTTCAGCGGGAGTGCGGAGATGGGGCCGCACCCGGCCGAACCCGCCCCCCTGGAGCACTGTCATGCCGGGGAAGCCGGCATCGTTCCGGAACGCGTCAACCAGTTCAGGGACCTTGAACGGCTTCACGATCGCGCAGATCAGCTTCATGGCGCCTCCCGGGCTTCCGCCGAGCCCGGCGTGAATACGCCGTACAGCACGGGGAGCAGAATGAGTGTGAGGATCGTGGATGAGACCAGCCCGCCCACAACGACGGTCGCCAATGGGCGTTGTATTTCCGAACCCGCCCCGCTGGCGAGCAGCAGCGGGACCAGCCCCAGGCTCGCGACCAGCGCCGTCATCAGCACCGGCCGCAATCGCAGCAGGGTCCCCTTCTCGATGGCATCGTGAACCGCGAGGCCCTCGTCCCGCATCTGGTTGATGTAGCTGACCAGCACCACGCCGTTGAGCACCGCGACCCCGAACAGGGCAATGAACCCGACCGACGCCGGGACACTGAGATATTGCCCCGAGATGAACAGGGCGAGGATACCACCGATCATCGCGAACGGGATGTTCAGGATGATGAGTGTCGCCTGCCGCACCGAGTTGAACGAGCTGAACAGCAGAAGGAAGATCAGGCCGAGCGTCACGGGCACGATCAGCGCCAGGCGAGACATGGCCCGACGCTGGTTCTCGAACTGGCCTCCCCAGGTCACGAAATAGCCGGCCGGCAGCCTGACCTGGCTCGCGACACCAGCCTGCGCCTCGGCGACGAATCCCCCCAGGTCCCGCCCATCCACGTTGGCCTGCACCACGATGCGCCGCTGGCTCGCTTCCCGGCTGATCTGCTTCGGGCCCAGCACCTCCTCGATCCGCGCCACCTGGGAGAGCGGCACCCGCCCGCCCGCCGGTGTCGGGACCAGCGCCCGGGCGATGTCCTCCGGCGTCGCCCGATACTGCGCGGCATAGCGCACGAAGATGTCGAAGCGGCGCTGCCCCTCGAAGACCTGTCCCGCTTCCGCTCCGCCGATGGCGCTCCGGACCACCGACAGCACGTCGTCGGCGTTCAGCCCCAGCCGGGCCACCGCCTCACGATCGACCCGCACCAGCAGCTGCGGCTGTCCCAGCACCTGTTCCGTCTGCACGTCCTGCGCGCCGCGCGTCTCCCGAATCACCCGCTCGACTTCACCCCCCAGGCGGGCGAGGGTATCGAGGTCATCGCCGAAGATCTTGATCGCCAGCTGGGCCCGGACCCCGGAGAGCAGTTCATCCACCCGCGTCGCGATCGGTTGCGAGAAGCTGAGCGCGACCCCCGGGACAGCCTCCATGCGCACCCGCATCGCGTCCACCAGCGCGTCCTTGTTCCGCCCCGTCGTCCACGACTCGAGCGGCTGGAGCGTCACCGTGACCTCGACGTTGTTCACCGGCTCCGGATCACCCCCCGCCTCCGCTCGGCCAATCTTCGACACCGCGTACAGGACTTCGGGGAACTCCTTGGCGCGTCGCTCCAGCTGCCCCGCCACCCGGATCGCCTCGTCCAGCCCGGCGCTCGGGGCCAGCGTGGCCCGGTAGAGAATCGAGCCCTCTTCCAGTGCCGGCACGAACTCGGTGCCGAGGAACGGCACCACCAGCAGACTGAGCAGCAGTCCCGCGACACTGCCGATCACCACCGTGCGGCGACGACCGAGCGCCCAGCGCAGCAGCGGGGTGTACCACGACTTGATCCACCGGACGATCCGGGTGTCCTCCTCCGCCCCCGCCTTCAGCCCCATGGCGCACAACACCGGCACCAGCGTCAGCGAGAAGAGCAGCGAGCCCAGCATCGCAAAGGTGATGGTCAGTGCCATCGGCTTGAACAGCTTGCCTTCCACCCCCTCAAGCGTGAACAGCGGCAGGAAGACGATGATGATGATCACGATCGCGAAGACCACCGGGCGCGCCACCTCGTGGGCGGCTCGGCGGATGAGCGTGAGGCGGGGGACGTTCCCGGTGTGATGTTCCGCCAGCAGCCGGTAGATGTTCTCGACCATCACCACCCCGCCATCCACCATCATCCCGATCCCGATCGCCAGTCCGCCGAGCGACATCAGGTTGGCCGACAGCCCCGTCAGCCGCATGAGAATGAAGGCGAGCAGCGCCGAGGCCGGCAGCATCGAGGTCACGATGAGGGAGCTGCGCACGTCGCCCAGGAAGAGAAACAGCACGACCACGACGAGGGCTCCCCCTTCCAGCAGGGCATCGCGTACCGTCGAGACCGCTCGGTCGACCAGGTCGGCCTGGTCGTAGAACGGTTCGATCCGTGTCCCGGGAGGCATTGACGCGTTGATCTCGGTCACCTGCGCCCGCACCCGATCGATCACCGCCGAGGTGTTCTCGTAGATCCGCTTGAGGACGATCCCGGCGACCTTCTCCCCCTCGCCATTCGCCGTCACCGCCCCCCGCCGCACCTCCGGACCAAACGCCACCACGCCCAGGTTCCGCACGTAGACCGGGGCGGTCTCCCGCTCGGCGACGACGATATTGCCGATGTCGTCGAGGGTCCGCGCGAAGCCGAGTCCCCGGACCAGATACTCTTCCGACCCCCGCACGATATACTGCCCGCCAGCGTTCGCGTTGTTGCGCTCCAGCGCCTCCACCACTTCGGGCACGGTGACGCCGTACTGGATGAGGCGCGGCGGGTCCAGCTGGACCTGGAACTGTTTCACATCGCCGCCGAACGAGAGAACCTCCGCCACTCCGGGCACGGTACGCAAGCGGAATTTGACGATCCAGTCCTGCAGCGTCCGCAACGAATCGGTGGAGATGCCGTCGCCGGTCACCAGGTACTGGTACACCTGGCCCAGGCCCGTCGTGATTGGCCCCAGGGTCGGGGCGCCCAGTCCGGGCGGGATATTCTCTTTCGCGGTCTGCACGCGCTCGAAGACGATCTGCCGGGCAAAGTAGATGTCGACGTCGTCGTCGAAGTAGACGTTGACTTGGGACAGCCCGAAGGCGGAGACCGACTGCACGTGACTGACGCCGGGCAGGCCGTTCATCGCCACTTCGACCGGATAGGTGACGAGCGCTTCCGTTTCCTGCGGCGCGAGCCCTGGTGCTTCCGTGATGACTTGGACCAGCACCGGTGAGACGTCCGGAAAGGCGTCCACCGGCAGTCCGCGCAGCGCCAGGTACCCGCCGCCGATGATTCCTGCGGAGCCGACCAGCACCAGCAGGCGCTGGTTGAGCGCCCAATCGACAATGGCTGTGATCATGGCGCTCAGTCCTCGCCGAAGCTGGCGCGTTCCAGATGCGCCTTGAGCGCGAAGCTGCCGCTGGTCACCACCGTATCGCCTCGCTGGAGACCGCCGCGCAGCTCCACCCACGCGCCCGCCCGTTCCTTGCCCAGCTCGACGAGTCGCACCTGATAGCGGCCGCGGCCGGCCGGCACGAACACCGCGTCCTTCCCGCCCACCGATTGAATCGCGCTGCGCGGCACGCCGAGGGCGGTGGCCCGATCCGGTAACACCAGCGACACCCGGACGAACATGCCTGGCCGCAGCAGGCGCGAGGCATTGGGAATCTCCAGTCGGACCTTCACCGTGCGCGACACGCTGTCGACCTCGGCGCCGATATACGTCACCCGGGCGGAGAACGCCGTGTCGGCGTACGCCAGGGCGGTGACCCGACCGGAGATGCCCTCTCGGACGCGCGAGAGGTCCGCCTCGTACAGATCCAGCAGCAGCCACAGCTCGCTGAGGTCGCCGACCGTGAAGAGGTCCGAATCCGGGCCCACCACCTCACCCACGGTCGCGTGCTTTTCCACCACTTCGCCGCTGAGCGGGGAGCGCAGCACGAATAGGCCAGTCGCCGCGGTATCGGCCTCCGCGCCCGAGGCGGCCAGCGCTTGCGTCGCCGCCGCCAAGTCCGCATCACGCTCCCGCAGCTCCGCCTCCGCCTCCAGCCGGCGCCGCTGCGACACCACCCCGCTCTGATACAGCCGATCGGCTCGTTCGAAGTTGCGAGCCGCGACCTCACGCGTCACCCGGGCCTTGATCCAGCTCGTCTGCATGGCGCCAAGTTCGGGGCTGTCCAGCACGGCGAGCGAATCCCCCGCGGTCACCCGGCTCCCGACGTCCACCTGGACGTGGCGCAGCCGGCCCTGCGTGCGCGGTCCGACATGACTCACCCGACTCGGATCGAAGGTGACCGTGCCGGTGAGGGCGAGGGTATCCGGGGGCAACACCCCCACTGGCGCGAGGGCCAGGCTGGCCGACGCCGCCTGCGCCGAGTCGAGGGCCACGACATCGGCGGGAAGCGCCGGGTCCGCAGTCGGGCTCGGCCTGTCGTCCCTGCCACAGGCCAGCAGCAGCAGCACCACCAGGGTACTGCCGCCGGATGAGTGTCGCGCGATCATGTCAGGGCTCCATCCCGCGCAGCAGCGCGGGGAGATCATGGGGTTCACCACCAAGCGCGGCGGCGAGATCAAACCAGGCGAAGTAGCTGGTGGTGAGCACATCGAGGTATTCGAGTTGGGCATCGATGGCGGTGCGACGCAGCAGGATCACGTCGGTGAGACTGACCTCCCCTTCCCGCAGCGCCTGCTCCGTCAGCGCGACATTCTCGATCGCGGCACCGAGCACATCCGCCGCGAAGCGCCGCTCGGCGCTGTGCGCACGGGTGTAGGCCGCCGTCGAGGTTCGCAGCTCGGCGACGATGCGCCGCTCGAGGGCCACGGTCTGCGCGTGCGCAGTGGCCAGCTCCGCCGTCGCCGCGCCCTTCGCCCCCTGCTGCCGGTAGAACAGCGGCACGCTGACACCGACTCCCACGCCGAAAAGGCGGTCCGTCCCCGCTTCCTGCCCGGTGTTGAGCGACAGCGCGAGGTTCGGCACCAGCGCGCGCCCGGCCAGCGTGGCGAACCGTCGGGCACTTCCATAGATCTCCAGCGCCGCCAGCAAGTCGGGGCGGCGCGCACGGGCCACAGCGAGCAGTGTGCTGTCCGAGGTCCAGGTCAGATCGGGGACGGAGGGCAGGGCAACTGTGCGAATCATGCTGTCCCCGGGAATCCCCAGCACCCGGTGCAACTCCGCCCGCGCCGCCTCCCGCTCCGCCGCCGTCCGGTCCGCGCTGCTCCGGGCCCGCGCGCCCTCCAGTGTCGCGGCATTCAATTCGAGCCGGTTCATCTCGCCGGCGTCGAACTGGCGCCGGGCGAAGCCGGCGAGTCGTTCCGCGAATGCCGCCGCCGAGTCGGCCAGGACGGACCGCTGCTCCGCCACCGACAGCGAGACATAGGTCGAGCGGGCTTCGAGGGCGGCGAGCCGGCGGCTGTCGTCCACCCGTGCGACGCTCGCCCTCGTCAGCGCGGAGGCGGCGCCCCGCCGCAGGAACGACTGGCCGGCGATCTCCACCTCCTGCGCGATCGTCCAGTCGTAGTCATGCGTGGTCAGGCCGGTCGTCCGCCGCCGCGTCCGGGTGTAGCCCACCGTCGGGTTGCCGGCGAACGGCCACCCGCTTTCGGCCCGCAGCCCGCGAGCGCGGGACACCTCCCCGCGTGCGGCCTCGACCAGTGGGCTGACCGAGACCGCGCGTTGTGCGGCGTCGTCAAGCGAGATGAGGATCGTGTCCCGGGCCGCGCTGCCTTGCAGCGTCCCGAGCAGTGCCAATACGCCTAGCATGGACTCTCCTCCCCGGGCCATGGCGGCCGGGGTTCAGATGATGGCAACGGATGTCGTCTGGAGGAGGCTACCGCTTGGGCGGGGGCGTGCTCAGCTCAGGCGCGCGCGAGGACGGCGCCAGGTCGGGGAGTAGGGAAGGCTGCGGGGTGGGCAAGGTGAGGGGGGACGGCGGCTCGGCGACGACTGCCTGCACGCAGCTGACGTGGCAGGCGCAGAGTCCCGCGCAGGGGGCCGTCCGCTCGTCATGCGCCGGGGCGCTCGATGCGGGGCCCGATGCCGCCGACTGCTCCAGCGCCGCATCCACTGAAGTGGAGGCGGCGAAGAGCACCAGCAACAGCGCGGAGAGGAGCCTTGGCAGGGGCGTCACCCTGACAGGATAGCCCGGCATGCTCGCCCCGACAAGGGCGGGATGCTTGCCCAACTGGCACCCGAAGCCCTAGCGTTGGGCTAACGCCATCGCGATTCCCGACGCTCCAGGAGGCAGCATGCGCCCTCGGATCTCCCATCTCCTCCCGCTCCTCGCCGGCTGCGCCCCCAGGGAGGAGGCCATCGGCCCGGCGGACTTCCAGATGAGCGGGCTATGGCGCCAGAGCGGTGACCTGCGCGACACCGTCAACGCCCAGTCGCATATCCATCTCGGCACTTTCACCCTGTGGCAGACCGACGCCTCCTTCGCCGGCACCGGCCAGCAGGGGGGTGGCTGCGGCGACGAGATTCTGGGCCGGACCTATGAAGGGCCGCTCGCCGATCCCGCCCCGTTCCCGGTAACGAGCGGCTTGGTCAACGCCAGGCTGGTGAGCTTCAAGACCGACATCTGTGACTACCAGGGCAGCTTCGAGGATGGCAATCCGAACCGGATCACCGGAACCGCCCACTGCGCCTACACCCGCAACGGTGTCGACGATTCCTTCGCGGGACAGTGGCAAGCCGATCGGCTGCCGTGATCGAGGGGTGAGGTGGCTGTGCGGACGGCCCAGCGGATTCGTCCTGCTGGGCCGTTCGGTTGGTCGAGTCGTTTCCACAAACGCCACGGCGCCGGAGTCGTGTCGAACCCACCCCGGCCCTGTACTCCGCCACGAGAAACAGCCTGATTCACCTGGAGGCGCTCGATGAACCCGAAAGACCATTGGGAAGCGGTCTACCGGACCAGGGCGACCACCGAAGTGAGCTGGATCCAGCCCGAGGCGCGGCTCTCACTGCAGTTGATCCAGCGCGCGGCTCACCAGCGCTCGGCGCCCTGCCGCCGGCCGGGATGGCCGCGATGATCGCGGCGCATCAGGACATGGCCTCCCGCATGATGGACGCCATGGGGGCCGACATGCGCGGGATGAACATGACCCCGGACTCGGCGTGGGCGGCGCTCACCGATTCAGTGCGGCAGGATCTTGCCGATCTGCCCGGGCTGTCAGCCGGCGCCCTCACCTCCCGGATGCCGGCGCACATCGGGCGGATGCGGCGGATGATGGCGTTGCACGAGGGGATGATGAAGATGTAGCGGACCCCGAAGAGCTTTTTCCGACACAGGTTGGAAACTGCACCTCGCATCCGTCGGGTTCGGTCTGCTTGCTGTACTGCTGCTGTGGGTCTCGGGCCTCAGGTAGCCTTTAACGAGGCAGGTGCGTCGGCGGTCGTCGCTTACACATTCAGCAAGGGGGCGCCCTCATCGGGCGCCCTTCGTGTATTCCAGGATCACGGCCGACGGAGCTTTCCGCTGGCAACGCCTGACTTGGAGCGCAGCCGGCCGATGCGCTGGCGGGACTCGTGGAGGGCGGCGAGGAGCTTGATCACGGTCCGCTGCTCAGCGGGCGGGAGGTCGGTGCTCTTCTGCAGGCGCTTGAGGAGACGTGCCGCTTTGGGCGTCTGCTTCTCCTGTACCGGCTAGAGCCCCAGGAGCTCAGCGGAATACATCGGTAGCGTGCCACGTGTCTGTACGCGCACTACGTAGTGGCTGTACACACCTCGGAGAGCAGCGATGCCAGGTACCGTACGCCGCGTCCGCAAGAATCTTCGCCTCGACCAGGCGAAGCTTGACCGCGCCCGCCGGATCCTCGGCACCGAGACCGAAACGGAAACCGTGGAGCAGGCCCTCGATCTCGTGGCCTTCCGCCAGGAAGTGACCAGCGGAGTCCGGCGCCTGGCCGGGAGCAAGACCCTCCGGGATCCATTCGCCGGGAGCTGAGCGCCGGTGCCGAAGTACGTGCTCGATACCAACATTTACGTCGCCGCCAACCGCGACCGGAAGGCGGCCGAGGCGTTAATCGGCTTCTACTCGGCCAACCTCCCGGCCACCTACCTCCACGCGACAGTTGCCCAGGAACTCATGCTGGGGGGCGTGGCTGCCGAAGGACGACGCCAGGTCCGGGACGCCTACCTCCGGCCCTTCGAGGCCAGGGGGCGGCTTGTGGTGCCATCCTGTCAGGCGTGGGTCCGCAGCGGCGAACTGGTCTCGCTGCTGATCCAGCGCCGCGTCATCAGCCCGGGCGGCTTCACCCGATCCTTCCTGAGTGACGCCCTGCTCGCAGCATCCTGCCGGGAGGAAGGACTTACGCTGATCACAGCGAACACCCGGGATTTTGCCCGTCTTCGACTGGTCGAACGATTCGAATTCGTGGCCCCGTGGCCGGGAGGTGCGTCGGCGACTTAGCGGTGTGGTTCACTGGCCGGGCGGTTCCTCACCCAGTGCCGCCCGGCAACCGAAAACCTCGGTCGGTCGCTCCTCGTGGGTGCGGTGGTCGGTGGGACCTTCGGGCAGCTGCGCCTGAGGCAACGCTCGCATTCGCTGGACGCGTGACAGCTGGGCTAGCAGGCGCGTCAGCTGCGGGTAGTGCTGGCGCAGGGGGCGCCACAGAAGGCGGCCGTCACGCTGGCTTCGTGGCCGAGTTGGCGGAGCGCACACCGGGTGAGATATCGAAGGCGACAAGGAGCCTGGAACGGGTAGCTTCTCAACACGGTGAATGGATTCGTAACCCCACTCGCCAGGTCTCGGATTTCTATCAGCGTTCTCAGGCGGAGCAGACCTCGTTCTTGAAGCAGTGGGGGCAAACTGTCGCGGATCGTGCGGAGCAGGCAAATCTTCTCACGGACATCCACAAGTGAGTCCGCCTGATGAGTGCAGCTGAGAACTACCTCCGAGATGTCCCGCTGGCGCTAAAGGAACTGACCGAACAATTCTCAGGAGGGTGTCGGAGCCCGGCGGTCGCGGCCGGGCTTTTCTTTTCCTGGCTCAGGAGGCGGAGGCCCAGCGACGGGCCTGGTGGGTGAGGATGAGGGCATCGAGGAGGGTCTTGGCGGATTTCTTCTCGTCTTGGGTGAAGGCGGTGACGGCCTCGAACTGGAGCCGGAACTCGTCATCGGGGCCGCGCTCGTCCTGCTCGAAGTCGAGGGAATCGACGCTGACCCGGAGGGCGCGGGGGAGCTTGCGGAGACCCAAGAGGGAGGGCTGGGCGGCGCCGGCCTCATGGCGGTGGGGCTGGATGCGGGAGGTACTCGACCCGCACTCGTGCCAAAGTTGACAGGCGCTGCTCCGCGCGCGCATTCTTACTGCAGGGAGTATTACCGCTACTCGGAGAGGGCCATGAAGATTACCACCAAGGGGCAAGTCACCATTCCCGCCGCGATCCGAGAGCAGCTCGGCCTGTTGCCGAATACCGAAGTCGAGTTTGCAATCCGAGGGGACACGGCGGTCCTGAAGAAGGCCGGCCGCCCGACCGCGCGCGGCCGGCGGGTCATCGTCCATCTCCAGGGTCGAGCCACCGCGCGCCTGACCACCGACCAGATCCTGGCACTCACCCGAGCGGGCTAACGTGCCGGCCGTCCTGGTAGACAGCAATGTACTCCTCGATGTGTTGACCGAGGATCCCCGCTGGTTCAGGTGGTCGTCCGAGATCCTGGCTCTGCAGGCGGAACATGCCGTTCTGGTCATCAACCCGATCATCTACGCGGAGGTCTCGGTCGGGTTTGAACGCATTGAAGAGCTGGAGGCGGCCTTGCCTGCGACCATGTTTCAGCGCGAGGCGCTCCCGTGGGAGGCTGGCTTTCTCGTCGGCAAGTGCTTCCGGAGCTACCGGCGCCGGTCTGGTGCATGGCGCTCCCCCCTCCCGGATTTCTACATCGGCGCCCACGCTGCCGTGGCTCGGATGGCGCTGTTGACGCGCGATCCAGTGCGCTACCGGACCTACTTTCCCAAGTTAGAGGTGATCGCGCCCTAGTCGTACCGACGAGGGGTGTCGGTACGACCTGTCAGCTGGATCCCTCCTCGCCCAGGATCCGATCGGGCTGGCGGGCGGGGTCAATCTGTATGCGTATGCGGGGAAGAATCCGATTCACTTCCGAGACCCATTCGGATTGTGTAAGGAGAAGGATGCAGGGAATTGTACCCAGGCGGGTGTTGGGAAGTCGGACATGCAGGCGGCTCAAGGGAAGGGATCGCTCGCTGTCCTCTTCGGGACGGCAGCTACTGGTGGGGGTAGCGGAATCTCGAATCCGATTCCGGCCACATTTGCACGTGTCGCCCCGGGCGGTACACCTCTAGCAACGATGGGCCAACCTGGAAACGCGGATGTATTCGTGACTGATGCCACAGCCGTCCGTGGGCTCAATGCCTCACAGATTCCGGGGCGTCTAGGCATTCCAGAGAGTGCGACGGGTTATAGAGTGGCTGAATTCCCATCGAGTGGCGTTAGGGGGGTCGCTTCACCAATCAATCGGACAAATCCAGGGTTCGTTGGTGGAGGACGGACCAATGGTGGTGCCCCGGAGTACGTGATTCCCAATGGACCGCTGCCTGGGGGCGCTACGATAACGGATATACCTCCGGTAGTTGTCGAGGAGCCGATATTCGAGTTCCCCTTCTTCATCCCGTGACAGGGAGTGAAAAACCAAGTGTCCGGACTTGAGATTTACGAGACAGATCTAGTAGGTGCATGGGTCCTCGTCGATGGGCGTGTTGTTGCCGACGAGACGGCCCGCCGGATCGACTCTCTAATCGCGCGCACGCTGACAAGACTGGCCGCGACGCCGGACGGCTGGTCCACACTTTACAGAGATGCAGCGGATGGGCGGTTGTGGGAACGGACCTATCCCCAGTCAGAAATGCATGGCGGTGGACCTCCACGACTCTCCTGGATTGGCGAGGAGGAAGCTACGGCGAAGTACAGTTTGTAGCGGGCGAGATGCCTCAAGTGACCCTCCGCTATCGGATAGTCGCCGATGCAACAAGGGCGCCTTCGTCAGGCGCTCTTCTTGTTTCTAGGCTCGGGCTGATGAAGCTCTCAACTGGCCGCGCGTACCTTCGATCGCGGCCGGCTGGTGCGCTGGCGGGATTCGTGGAGGGCATCGAGGAGCTTCAGGACGGTCCGCTGGTCGGCGGCAGGGAGGTCGGTGATCTTCTGCAGATGCTTGAGTAGCCGCTCGGCCGGGAGCCGCTGGGAGCCGTTCCCCAACTTGCCGAGCTCGGCCCGGGTCACAGGCCCCGCAGGTGTCACACCTGGGCAAGCCAGGTCTCGAAGCCTCCCAGTGCGCCCGGATGCACCGGAGCGCACTACTCCCGCCTTCCTCCCTCCAAGTCGGCGATATCGGCCCAGTCCCGGGGGCGCCCAGAGGCCCGCTTGTTCCGGATCAGGCACTCGCGTCCGATCACCGGGACGTCGAGCGTGCCGATCGGGACCGTCATGCGGCTCGCCCAGCCCTCGTCGAAGGTCACCCCGGAGACACTGGTCAGGATGTCGATCCGCACCGGTACCACCCCGATCTGAAAGACCAGGTCCGGTGTAGCCAGATCTCCCGGAGCAAGCTCGTGCAGGGGCGCGCCGAAACGGGTCAGGGCGGCGTAGACCCGGTCGGCGTTGGCAGGTGTCGGCCGGACCCAGAGATCGAGATCGCCGGTGGCGCGCGGACGGCCATGGGCCGCCAACGCATGGGCTCCCACGACCAGGTAGTCAGCCTCCGCGTCGTGCAACGCGGACAACATCTCGATGAAGTCGGGGTTCATGGGGGTATCCGGGGCGGAAGGCCCACGCTTGCAGCGTCAGGGGCCAGACCATGGCTAGTCGAGCAGCCGGAGTGAGGGCCTCGAGGTCGGCATGATCCTCGGGATCGGTCAGGCGACGCTTCCGTGTGGGGTACTTCGAGCGGTCCATGGTAGTCGAAATATAGGCAGATCAGGCGCTCGGCGCCGAGGTGGAATACCCCGCTCCCGCAGCGCCACGGGATTGCGTGCGCAGTAGCGCGCGCGCCGGCGGGCGAAGGCCCGGTCATCCTCCAGGACCCAGACGCTATCGTGGACGTGGAATCCCGAGTGGGGCCATTGGAGCATACCCGCCGCCTGGTCTTGGTCGAAGTGAATCGCCCCGTGTCCACCGGATTTGTCGCTCGGAGCCGCCCGCTGGGGAAGCGCCACCGCGAAGCGCTGGCGCAGACCGGAGAGGGGGCGTTGGCCAGGGATGCGTGGTATGGGGCGGGATGGAGACACGCACTGTGGGACCCTACCTCACCCTCCTGCTCCCCACCAAACTATGCGTCACCACCGTCCTCGGCTTCACCTCCCCATGCGGCACCGTGAACACCAGCCGCCGGGTCCATCCCAGGTCCAGCTCCACCACTGAACCCGAGGCGTCACGGGCCGTCCGCCAGGACTTCGCCTTTGGGGGCTCTCCCCCATTCGCCGCCAGCGCCGCCTGAATCAGGTCGTCAGCAGGATCAGCGACGATTTCCAGCTTGCCGCAGGTTACGCACTTGCCCCCCGCAATATCCCGGGCGCATACCTGACGCGCGCAGTAGCCACAACTCGCCCGGTGCGCCTCACACGTCGCCTTGTCGCACACCGGACACGGCTTGGTTCCCGTCATCGAGAAACTCACGGCGTCAATGTGGCACGTCGTCCGGTGCGGCTCGCATGCCGTTCGCCCAGGACGATCGGCAAGCGACGCCAGATGGCTGATGCAGTGCCGTGCCCCGTCGGCATCACACACGCCGCCGTGCGCCTCGCAGATGACCTTCCCGCAGCTCGCGCACGGCGCAACTTCGTCGCTCGCCAGGATGCTGTTCGGCTCGTTCGCACAGCTCGTCCGGTGATCCTCGCACGCCAGCCGCCCACTCCGGTCCGACCGACGCAGGTGCCGCGAGCAGTGCGGCTTGCCATCCACCGCGCATACCGCCTTGTGGACCTCGCAGATGTGCCGCTCGCACGAGGTACACCGCACGACCTCATCAAGGCCAACCGGCTCGTTGGTCCCCCCCTCGCAGTGCACGGTGCACGCGGAGCAGAGCCACCGCGCACCCTTTGGAGCGTCCACCAGCGTTTGAGTCCCATGTGCTCGACAGAGCCCAACTCCGCACCGACCGCACTGGACCACACAGCCCGGGCAGATCTCATGGTCGCCAACCCCGCAGCGGCCGCTGTGCGCCGTGCAGTGCGCCCCACCGCACGACCCGCACTCCCGGGCGTGGGCGGCACAGACCGGATGCCCCTCCGTGGTGCAGGTCGCAAGCCCATGGGTCCGGCACGCCGTCTCGCCGCACACACCGCACCGCTCGCTGCACGCCGGACAACTCGCATGCCCCGACCGACAGACCCGAATGGCGCTCGGCGCTGTGCCGCACGAGGGGCAGACCAGACGCCAGGTCACGTCCCCCACCAGCAATCGTGTGGCCTGCAGCGACGCCGCGCGCCCACCTGCCGTGATCAGCGGCCATGTCGCCCGCTGCGCGAGCACCTGCCACTCCGTGAGCTGGAGCGGGTGAACCGTGACGCGAACTTGAAACCGCTCCTCCTCCTCATGCTTCCGCTGGTCGAGCTCCGCCCGAAATGCCTTCTTCGCCCCCTTGGCCGCCTCCGGGTCGTCCTCTGGATCGACCTCTTCGATCATTGCCCCGTAGTACCTCTCCAGCCGGTCTACCTCCGTCTTCCGCGATCGCTCCGCTTCCTCCCTGAGGCAGGCGATGTCCGCCGCCAGCTTCTGCTCCAGCTCGTCGAACAGAAGCGGAAGCAGTTCCTCAGTCGCTCTCCTGGATGCCGTCTTCATATCGGCCGGCGGGACAGCTCCCACTCCAGCATTGGCGCCGGTGAGAATGGCAGCGACCTCCGGACCGACGGCCGACCCCGTCGACAGATCCACCAGCGGCGACTCCACCATCCGCTCTTCCAGCCGGGGCCCCGCCTTGATCGACACCCGGGCGAGGAGGCGACCGACTGGCAGCAGCGTGAGTTCGACGACGCTCTCGCCCGCCGACGCGTTTTCGAGCGGCACCGGAATGGTGGCCGCGGCTGCTGAGGGGTCTTCCGACGGCGGTACCACACCGCGTCGCTCGAGGAATCCGCGGGCCCGGATGGCGATGATGAGGCGCTCGAATACCGGACTCCCGACGCCGAGGAGTTCCGCTTCGGGGTCCTCGTCGAGCGCTTCCGGCATCAGCGCGACCCGTACGACGAGGTCTTTACCCCAGTGGGATCGCTCTCCAACCGGCACCTCGAACTCGACCAGCCCCCCGCCCAGATCCATGAGCAGCGCGCCAACAAGGCTCGCATACTTCTCCAGCAGCTGGCGGGGCCGTTGGTCGATGACTGCAGCCGGGCGCTCGGGAACGTCCGGTGCCGTCATGCCGCGAGTGGTGCGGCAGGATCGCCAGCCAGTTCAAGGAGCGTCATCGGCAACCGATCAGCCTGAGCGACCATGGTGATGGCCCGCCCCTGGCCAGTCACCCCGACAATACGGTAGGTCGGGCCGTAGTCCGGGCTCATCGCAGCAGCTTCCACCCTTGCCCCTCCTCCAAGCATCTCAAGTACCTCCGCCACGTGAAGACCCAACTGCTGGCGTGCAGCCTCGACCCCAGGAGCGAGGTTCAGATGGACGGTGCCATACCCGAGACGAAGGCGAGCGGGCACCGTGAGAGCGGTAAACTCGCGTACCAGCCGGCCCGCGGCATCCTCCGCCGCCACGATCGTGCTCTTCTGCTCGTCGGCCTGCGAGGCTGTCCGATCCGCCGCCACCTTGTCGCCAAGCACTTCCAACTTCTGCTCGAATACCTCGTCCGACTCGGCCACGAGCCACATGTCGCCGAGCAGTCCAGCGAAGCTCTCGCCGTCGTCATCCTCCATCCGGTCGAGAATCAGGTCCAGCTCGCCCACCACCAGCTCGAACAGCCGGATCTTGGTGTGCATCAGGCGCAGGATGTGCGCTTCGACTGTGCCCTTGGCCGCATAGTTGAACAGTTCGACCTCGCGGGTCTGGCCGTAGCGATGCACCCGCCCGATCCGCTGCTCCACGACCATCGGATTCCACGGCAGTTCGTAGTTCACCAGTTGGTGGCAGAATTGGAGATTGAGCCCTTCGGTGCCAGCCCGGGTACTCACCAGCACGCCCCGGGGCTCCCGTTTGAATCGCTTGAGCGCCTGGTGACGCTGCAGGCGGTTGAGACTCCCGGTGAAGACGATCGGCGGGCGTCCGAGAGCTTCGACCCGCGCGGCGATCAGGGCGACCGTCGGCAGATGCTCGCTGAAGACCACCAGCCGGTCCTCCGACTTCACCAAGAGCGTGGTGAGTTCCTCCAGCTTCGCGTGGGTCGTCACCGCGCCCGCCTGCTCGGCCAGCTCCTGGAAACGCTGGCGAAAGGCGGGCACGATCAGCTCACCTTGCCCCTGTTTGGACAGCGAAGTGGCGAGCGCCGGCGCCGAGGAGCAGAGGCGCTGCGCCAACCGCAGGCATTCGAGGAAGTAGATCCCCCGGCCGGTCCGCGCCCGTTTGCGCCGTTTGTCCTGAAGGTCTTCCTCCTCGGTCGGAACCCGAAAGCCCTCGCGGTACACATCGCGTAGCAGGCGTGCGGTATCAGCGTAGACCTGGGCTTCAGCGGGTGTGAGGCGGATTTCAGGGTGCCGAGGCCGTCGGGCCGGCAATGACATGACGTGGGCGACGCTTGCACGACGAGTCCGGATCATCACCCGGCTGGTCAGGTCGCGAAGCGCTTCGGCCTGCCGTACCTCGCGAAGGTTCCCCCCGGACACGTACTCCCGCTTGAACTCCTTCCAGGTGCCGAAATGCCCCGGTCGGAGCAAGGTGACGAGATTGTACAACTCGCGCAGGTCATTCTGGATCGGCGTGGCGGTAAGGAGAAGGAGATAGTTACGACGGATCTGGGAAATGAACTTGTAGCGGGAAGTCAGGTGGTTCTTGCACTTGTGCGCCTCGTCCACGATCACCAGGTCCCAGCGGTGCCGCAGCAATTGCTCGGCGTGTTTCTCCTGGCGGGCCCGGTCGTACGATGCGATTGCACGAGTGGCTCCGTTCCACTGCCCAGCCTCTTCGATGGGAGTGAACTCCTCGAAGAACTTGTCCGACAGTTCGTCCACCCACTGGGTGACCAGGCTCGCCGGCGTAAGGATGAGGATCCTCCGGGCGAGTCCACGAACGGCCAGTTCCTTCAGGATGATCCCCGCTTCGATCGTCTTCCCGAGTCCCACCTCGTCGGCGAGGATGGCGCGGCCACTCATCGGTGGCTGCAGGGCCTGCTGGGCCACGCGGATTTGGTGGGGCAGCTCCTCGATGCGGTTCATGTCCAGCGTGATCAGCCGATCAAAGGCGGGGAGGAGCGCAAGCTCTTCCGCGGTCCGGCGCAGCCGCAACCACGCCCCGCCGGTCTGCGGCTGGCCGAGACCGGCCGAGAAGGCGGCCAGGGATGTCGGGTCGACCTCCCATAAGGCGCTCGTCGTAGTCATGGATCAACGCTTTGCTTTGGCGGGTTCAACAATTCAACTGTCACGATTGCCAGCCTGCCGCGTCCGGTCTCCCAGCAATGCATGAGTGGCATCTGAGTGTGACAGCCAGCAGCCGAATGGCGGTCTAACTGGCTAAGAGTGGAGTGCTCGGCGGGGTGGCGCCAGCCCTTCTCCCTTCTCCCTTATCCCGTCCTTCCCCCCAAGCCCAACCCACCTGATAACCCGCTGATCCCCGGCTGACGCCCCCGCCTTACCCTCTACCAAACAAGGTGACCGCGGGGACTCCCTGCGCGCGGCTGCCTCTCGGCACCCCCCGGGAAATGGAGGCACAAGATGCGAGGAATCGCCCTGGTTCACGTCGCCCGGTTCGCGACGGCGCTACTGCTGTTGGGCTTCTTGGCACCCCCGACGCTTACCGGTCAGGATCACGCGGCGGGCAAAGACGTCGTGAACGGCCGCTACCTCAGCTGCCGCGACGCCGACGAGCGAGCCCTCTCACCGTCCCCAGGCTCTGCCGCACCAGGTGGACGAGGCACTGCTGCACGACGGCGTCGGGATAGACGGCGTGGATCGCCTCGGGAAAGCCGCGCAGCCCGTCGATCAGCGCGATCAGAATATCCTGGACTCCGCGGCCCTGCAATTCGCTCAGGACCCGCTGCCAAAAGGCGGCCCCTTCGTCGGCCGCGATCCAGAAGCCGAGCACCTCTTTGGCCCCGTCGGCGCGCCAGCCGAGGGCGAGGTAGACAACCTGGCTGCGGACGACGCCTTCGGTGCGTATCCTCACCCGCAGGCCATCCAGCGCGACCGCGAGATACACCGCCTCGAGCGGTCGCTGCTGCCCCGCCTGCGCCTCCTCCCACACCGCATCGGTGACCGCCGTAATCACGTCGGCCGACTCCGGCACCTGGTAGCATTCTTCCAGGTGGGCCAGGGGGTCCCGCATGGTGAGGCCGCGGGCGTAGAGCGACAGCACCTTCTGGTCGAAGCCCGGGAGCCGCCGCACCCCTTGGGCACGAACTGGGGCGTGAAGCTGCCCGCCCGGTCGCGCGGGATCGCCAGCGGCAGCGCGCCCTCGTCCGTCAGCGCGGTCTTCGGCGTCGTGCCATTGCGTGCATTCCCCTCCAGCCCGCGGCCCGTCCCCGGCGGATACCCGAGGTGCTCGGTCAGCTCGGCCTGCAGCACCTGCTCAACCATGCGCTGCTTCAGCTGCCGGAACAGCACCTCCAACTCCGCCGGTGTCCGGGTCTCGCCGATCAAGGCGTCCAGCGCCGCCTCGGACCACCCGTCGGGGCCGTCCTGTCGCTTGGTCATCATACCCCTCCTGAGGGCGTGAGTATGACCGCGCACACAGACTTTCGGATAGGTCCCTCGCAGCCAGTGCCGCGGCGCCCTCCAATCCTCCTGCGGCGTCCTCCAATCCTTCTGCGGCGGCCTCCGATGCTGCCGGGCTGTCCTCAGCCGCTTACGCGACGCCCCCTGCCGTCTTCCCCACGATAGACCCAGCGGTAGCGTCGCCCTCACCTCCTGCCGACTCGCCCTCACCCCCGCAACCCTCGTCCACACCGGGTGACGTCTCGTCCGCCGGCACTGCCGCGACGCCGACCTGGCCTGCCGACTCGTCGTACGTCACTTCCCCGCCGATGCAACGCATTTCCGCGTCGCTGTACCCGACTTTCCGGCCGGAGTACCCGACTTCCCGGTCAATGCAAACGACTTTGCCGCGGATGTAACTCGCTGGCGCGACGATGAACTCCCCTTTTGTCCGCCCCTCTGCTCCTGAACGCTGGCAGGAACATGTTTCCGCCGGGATGACGTTCACTTGAGTCCGGTTGTCGGGCCCTTTCGACCGCATGTCAACCGCTTATCCACACCCCCCTGTGACTTCACCCCGCCGGCACACCACTTTCCGGCCAGCGGCGACGGTACTCCCCCCTTGCTCCATTATTTGACCGTGACGGGCAACTCCCTGACTGTTCCGGAACACCACTTCCGCGAAGATCCACGATCCATCCGCGCCCTCCTCCTCCGCTGCGCCGAGCTCTCCGCTGCTGGCAAGGTGCTTGCATTCACCTCCCTGAATTCCACTCCCGCTTCCCGGCCACCGCTCACCGGAGATGCCCCATCATGCACCGCTGGGTTCGGCTAAAGCTCGATATGGCAACGCGTATCAGCGTCTTCGGCCGGCACAACCCGACCGGCAATCCTGGCATTGATGCGCACATCGGTGTCCTCGACCGTCTCATTCGGGACGTCGAGGCCTTTGAGACTGATGCCACCCGCTCGCGAGCCACCCGTACCGCCACGATCTCGGCCCGCGACCAAGTCAGGGCCGAAATCTGGGACACGCTGCTCCATCACATCACCGGCATCGCGGCCGCCGCCAGCGAAAAGGTCACCGGCCTCGCCGGCCGCTTCACCCTCCCGCCATTCCGGATCGGGGAATACGAATTCTCCCTCGCCGTCCGGCGCATCGCCCACGAGGCCATTCTGGAACATGAGACCCTGTGGCCGCACGGCCTGGTGGAGGGAGCTGCAGTCGAGATGCTGACGCGGCTGGGGGAGTGGCAGGCGCTGGATCGGAAGGCGGTCGGATGTCGGCTGCGGCATGTCGCGGCCCGCGCCGGGGTGCAAGCCCGTACCGACGAGATCATGCGGGAGATCACGCTGCTGGGTGCGCTCTACCGCCACGAGTTCCGCGCCGATCCCCTCCGCCTCGCCGCCTGGCGGAGTGCTCGGCGGGTGGCGTGGCCAGCCCACAAGCCGTCGGACGTCTGTCAGCATCCGTCGGTCGTCAGCCGTTAGCGTTCACCGATCGCATCGTCGCGCTGCCACCTGCCACCTGCCACCTGCCACCTGCCAGCTACCAGCTACCTCCCCAGCACCTCCCCCAGATTCCTCAACCCCTCGCTCTGATCGCACACCGCCTTCAGCGTCACCAGGATCGGTACCGCCAGCAGTGCACCCGGCACCCCCCAGAGCCACCACCAGAACAGGAAGCCGATGAAGATGGCCGTGGGGTTGAGCGGCAGCCGTCGACCGAGCAGCTGCGGCGTCACCAGGTTGGCCTCGGTGACATGCAGGAGCAGGTAGAGCGCCGGCGGAACGACGGCGGTGGCCGGCGCCGGCAGGGTGATCAACGCAATCATCGCCAGCAGCGTTGCCATGATGGCCGGCCCCAGATAGGGCAGGAAATTCAGCAGGGCCGCTACCGCGCCCAGCAGTGCCGGTGTCGGCATGCCGAGCAGCGCCATGATCCCTGCCGTGATGATCCCGAGGCTGAGATTGATGATGGAGACCGCGAGGAAATAGCGCGACAGCTGGTTCTCGATCACCTGCACCGCCCCCAGTACCCGCTCGGCATGATCGCGCGGCAGCACGCGGGGGAGCTTGCGGAGGAACTGGTCGCCAGCGGAGAGAAAGAAGTACGTCAGGACCAGCGTGATCAGGGCGGCGGCGAGCAAGCTGGTGGCGCCACCGAACAGCACCTCGATCAGGCTGGGCTGCTTGAGTGCGACCGTGGGACCTGCGGGGGTGGCCACGTCGGCTATCTCATCCATCTGCTGGGCCGTCCGGGTGACGGACTCCACCGACCGCAGCAGCTTCTTGAGCTTGCTCTCGAGGCGATTGAGGTCCCTGGGCGCGCGCTCCACCCACTCCGCGGCCGGTCCCCAGAGCTGTGACAGCCCGGTGCCGACGGCTCCCACCAGCAGCAGCACCACCAGGCCGGAGGCAAGGGCCGTCGGCAGTCGCCAGCGACCAAGGCTACGGACCAACGGTCGGAGCAGCTGGGCGAGGAAGAATGCCAGCACGAGTGGCAGGAAGAAGTCCCGCCCCAGATGCAGCGTGTAGAACACGGCGAGGATGAACAGTCCGGTGACCGCGACCGAACGGAACCTGATCAGGCGTGGCCTGGCGGGATCCGCGACGGGCTCGGTCGCTCCTGGCGGTATCGTCATGGCGCGAATGTACCCGCAGGTGACGGGCACCGCCACTGGCCATGAGCCGTTGGCCATTGGCCGCTAGCGCTTAACGATGGCAGCTTCGCAATGCCACCTGCCACCTGCCACCTGCCACCTGCCACCTGCCACTTGCCACCTGCCACCTGCCCGCTCCCCTGCGCCCAGCTTGCCCTCAAGGTTCACTTTCGTACCTTCCCCGTCCCCCCCTCACCCAGGGAACCCGCCCCCATGGCACTGAACCCGATTGCTCCCGGCACCAAGGTACAACTCAAGGACAGCGGAGCGGTGGATGACGACGCACTCCGCAGTGCGGACGCCGATGCCGCACTCGCCCCGCTCCTGAAGCGCCTGGTGGAACTGCAAATCGCCCTCTACGCCGAATCGAAGCGCGCCCTGCTCGTCGTGCTCCAGGGCCGGGACGCCTCCGGCAAGGATGGCCTCACCCGCGCCATCTTCGGGCCGCTCAATGTCCAGGGCTGCGTGGTCACCAATTTCAAGCGACCGACCGACATCGAGTTGTCGCACGATTATCTCTGGCGGGTGCATCAGGCCATCCCTCCCCGCGGCACAATCGGCATCTTCAACCGCTCGCACTACGAGGATGTGCTGGTCGTCCGGGTGCACGACCTGGTGCCGAAAGATCAATGGAAGCGGCGCTACGCCCAGATCAATGACTTCGAGCGGATGCTGTCGGAGAGCGGCGTGACCATCCTCAAGTTCTTCCTCCACATTTCGCAGAAGGAGCAGAAGGAGCGGCTGCTGGAGCGGCTCAACGATCCGCTCAAGAACTGGAAGTTCCAGGTGGGGGATCTCGAGGAGCGGAAGCGGTGGGAGGCGTACACCGAAGCCTATGAGGATGTCCTCGAGAAGTGCAGCACCGACGTGGCGCCATGGTATGTCGTGCCCGGCGACCGCAAGTCGACCCGGAATCTGCTGGTCGCGCAGGTGGTGGTGGCGGCGCTGGAGCGGATGAATCCGCAATTCCCGCGCGTCGATCCCAAGGTGCTCGAAGTGGCCCGGCAATGGGAGCGGGAGACCTCGGCGAAGCAACGCATCGACGACTGACCAATCGCCCAACCGCCTAACCGCCTAATAATTCCCGTAGCTGTCCACCAGGATGTAGGTCAGCCGGCGGCCGGAGAAGAAGTACGGCGCCCGGTTGCCCAGCGTCTGGCGGAGCGAGTTCATCAGACGCGCATCGGTGGTCCGTACCGAGATCGCCAGCTGGTAGGGATTCCTGCTCGGGCTGCGATTGTCCCAGTCGAGCTCGTAGGTCGGGGTGACGAAGGAGAACCGGTTGGGCAGGTAGGGGATCATCTCGGGCGGGACGACGCCCGATTCCTGATCGGAGGGCCAGCTGTTGTTGTGGTCCGCCTCGTAGTTGTAGGCCGCCAGCCGCACGGTGACGAATTCTCCCGTGATCTTGGCCGCATAGGCGGTACGGCTCAGGTCGATGTACTTGAGCACCGAGATGGCCGCCAGCAGGCCGAGGACCACCATGGCGATCAGCAGTTCGATCATGGTCCAGCCGCGCCGGTTGGTCATCGCCTCATCCGCATGCTGATCAGATCGTAGCTCTGTCCCAGAAACAGCTGCGGCGTCATCGAGGAGGGATAGGTCAGTGATAGTGGCCCGTTCCGCCCGGCGAGGGTGTAGCTGGCTTGGGCGGGCGTGTACTGCAGTCCGATGCTGTCCGCTTTCGCCTCCCGGAGGTTCGCCGGGAGACGGCCGTTCAGGCTGCGGAACTGCTCGATCCGGTCGATCTCCACGAACATCCGCACCCGCAGGCTGGCCTCCCGGAGCGCGGGCGTTTCTTCCGGCGGACGGGGAAAGAGCCACTGCGGCTGCCGCACCAGGAGTGAGGCGAGCCCCCCGATCAGCAGGACCATCGTGATCCAGTAGGGGGTGCGGGGTTCGGGCGGGACCGGGACGGCGATGGAGTTGCGTTTTTCCTGTTCGGAGCGCACCAGATTCTGGTACGCCTCGAGCAGCTTGGTCCGGTCGTGCTGCCCGGACGGCGTCGGGGAGGGGGGCGGTACTTGGGGCATTAGTGCGTGACTCGTTCTCCTTGAAGGGCCCGAGCCACCTGGTCCGGGAAACTTCGGATATCGATTGGTTTGGTAATATAGCCGTCAAAGCCGGCGTCAAGGGCCCGCTCGCGGTCGCCCGCCATGGCGTGGGCCGTGAGGGCCACGACCCGCAGCGCCCGGTGGGGGCTGGCCCGGATCTCCTCCAGCAGTCCGAAGCCGTCGCGGCCCGGCAGCTGAATATCCATCAGCACCAGCGCCGGCTGGGACTGCTCGATGGTCGGCAGCAGTCCCTCGCCGCTGGTCAGGCCCACCACAGCATGCTGCTTCATGGTGAGCAGGGTCCGGAACAACTTCATGTTGTCCGGGCTGTCTTCGACAATCAGTATCGTGGCCATCCGTGGCTCCCTCTACGCCTTGACCCGCCGCAGCACCGCCCGGACCCGTGCCGTGAGCGCGGTGGGTCGGACCGGCTTGATAAGATAGTCCTGCGCCCCCAGGTCCAGCGCCCGCGACTCCGTGTCATCCGACCGCGCGGTCAGGACGATTACCGGGATCTGGGACGTAGTGACGGTGGAGCCAAGTTCCTCCAGCACGCCGAGCCCGTCGAGCCGCGGCATGTCCATGTCGAGGATGATCAGCGAAAACTGGTGCTGCCCGACGGCATCGATGGCATCGAGTCCATCGGCCGCCTCGACCACCTGCATACCCTCCCGCTCCAGCACCGCCCGCACCAGCCGGCGCATCTGCGGGTCATCATCCGCGACCAGCACCTTCATCGCAGCCGGAGCGCCCGCTTCGGGCTCGGCCACCGCCGCCGCCGCTGTCCGCACCTCCCGTGGTACCAGCATCACGCTCGGCCGGTTCGGCTGGGTGGTGCCGTCCTCCTGGACCCGTTCGCCGAGCACCCGGACCAGTTCGTCGAGCGTCGTCAGTCCCTGCCACATCCGGTCGAGTCCGCTTTCCCACAGGCTCTGCATACCAATCCGTCGTGCCGCCTGCGCCACCTGGTCCGGCGGGGCGCCGCTGTCAATCAGCCGGGTGACATGCTCGTCCATCGGCATGATCTCAACCACGCCGAGACGCCCTTTGTACCCTGTGCCACCGCAGTGCTTGCATCCCGATGCCCGCCGCAGCAGGGGGGTCCCCGGCCAGTCCGCCGTCGGCCGGGCATCGGCGGGGAGCTCCTCGGGTGTGATCGGCACGGCGCAATGGGCGCAGACCCGCCGCATCAGCCGCTGGGCCAGCACCCCACGCAGCACCGCCGCGATCTTGAAGCTGTCAACGCCCATGTCCCGCAGCCGGATGATCGCCGAGGGCGCGTCGTTGGTGTGCAGCGTCGAGAGCACGAAGTGCCCCGACAGCCCCGCCTGAATGGCGGTCTTGGCGGTCTCCACGTCGCGGATCTCGCCCACCAGCACGATGTCCGGATCCTGCCGCAGCACCGAGCGGAGCGAGGTGGCGAATGTGAGGCCCTGGGCCTCGTTGACCTGGATCTGTGAGATGCCGGCGAGGTCGTACTCCACCGGGTCTTCCACCGTCACGATGTTCACCTTGCCGGTGTTGAGCTGGTTGAGCGCCGCGTAGAGCGTCGTGGTCTTGCCGCTGCCGGTCGGGCCGGTGACGAGCAGCATTCCCTCGCGGAAGCCGAGCAGGCGCTCGAGCAGCACTCGCTCCCGCTCGCTCAGGCCCAGCTCGCCGATCGACGCGCGCAGGTTGCTCTTGTCGAGAATGCGGATGACGACCTTTTCTCCCCGCCGGGCGATCGGCACGGTGGAGACCCGCAGGTCGACCTGCTGCCCGTCCACCCGGATTGTCGCACGACCATCGTGCGGGTGCAGCGGGTCGGTGACGTCGAGCCGGGCGAAGATCTTGGCCCGCCGGACCAGCGAGGCCCCTGCCGAGCCCGGCAGTCGCATGACCTCGCGCAGCACGCCGTCGACCCGGTAGCGGACCACGGTGGCGCCTTCCTCCGGTTCCGCGTGGATGTCGCTGGCGCCCTGGCGGACCCCTTCGCAGATCATGGCGTCGACCAGCTTGGCGACCGGGGCATCGAGCACCGGGTCCCGGCTCTCGACCGGTTCATCCACGAGGATCGTCTCGATCTTCGAGGGCGCCAGCCGGTCCAGCATCCGCTCGATACTCCGCTCGGGACTGTAGGTCGCGTCCAGTCGCTCCTGCAGCAGCGTCGGTGAGGTGACCTGAAATTCCACCGTGCGGCCGGTCAGAAAGCCGATCGCCTGCTCGGCGTCGAAATCGCGCGGATCCGCGGTCGCGACGCAGATGCGGCGATCATCGGCGGTGAGCGGAAAGACGCGGTGCTTGCGGGCGACTGCCTCGGGCACGAGCAGCGTGGCCCGGGGGTCGGCGGCGGCGAAGTCCGCCACCTTGACCCGGAACTGGGTCGCGATCAGCCCGGTGATCGCCTCGTCGGTGGCGAGCTTGTGCTGCACCGCGGAGGCCCAGACCGAGCCGGGGTCCGTCCCGGCGAGCCAGGTATCGGCGAGCGCCCGCTGGAGCAGTCCCGCCTCCACCAGTGTGTGGGCCAGCCAGCCATCGGCCCGGCTGGAATGCTGTGCCGCCTGATCGATCACGGTGCTCCGGGGCGGGTGCCCGACGACCGGGCGACGCGCACGCCGCTCGGTTGAGGTGGATGAGATCCGGGACTACGTTTGCTCCCGCCCCGGCAGGTCCCCATTCGTCCCCTCAGTATCGGCTGATCTTCGTCAATCCTTATGCGCCCCAACTCCCTGGCGGTTCTCGGGCTCGGTGCCATCGGCGGATCGGTGGCGTGGCAGGCGCGTCGGGCCGGCATTGCCTCGGTAATCGGCTATGCGCCGGACCGGGCCGACTGCGTCCAGGCGCTGCGGGCCGGGGCGGTCCACGATATCGCGGATTCGCCGATCCGGGCAGTGCAGGGCGCCGATCTCGTGGTCCTCGCCGCGTCGCCCGGCGCGATTCTCGATTTCCTCCCCGCCCTTGCCGGAGCCCTCTCACCCGGCGCCATCAGTACCGACGTGGCGAGCATCAAGCATCCAATAATGGCCGGGGCGCGTGCGGCGGGACTGACCACCCGGTTCGCCGGCAGCCATCCCTTTGCGGGCACCCATGTCGCCGGCTGGAGCGGAGCCCGCCCCGATCGCTTCACCGATGCCACCGTCTATATCTGCTCGACCGGGCCCGACGGCGAATCCGTCGCCCGTGAAGTGATGGATTTCTGGGCCCAGGTCCTTGGGGCCCACCCCGTGCTCGTGGATGCCGAGGCGCACGATCGGCAGCTGGCCTGGACCAGTCACCTGCCGCAGGCAGTGGCCAGCGCCCTCGCCCGCACCCTGGCGCGGGAGCCGAGCCTGCGGGGCGCCTCGCTCGGGACCGGGGCGCGCGATACGACGCGGCTTGCCGCCAGCCCGACCAGCATCTGGGTGGATATCCTGTTGCTCAACCGGGAACCGGTCGCCGAGGCGCTGCAGCGGATGGAGGGAGACCTCGCGGAGTTGCGCCAGTTGATCGTCAGCGGGAACCGGCGCGGGCTCGAGGCCTTCCTTGAGGAAGGCGGGGCGTTCCGGCGCCGGCTCGATCAGGGGTAGTGGCAGGCGTCGCTGTCCGCCCGAGCCCACCTCACTGTTCGACGAACAGTGTGATGACGCCGCGGACGCCATTGCAGGAAATGAGCAGGTCGCCATTCTGCGTCCCGCCCAGCAGGTGCCCGATCGACTGGCAGAGGAATGGATCGGTGGTGGAGACCTGCACCATCTGGGTCGAGAGCTGCTGCCCGCCGAGAGAAAAGGCTGATGAGCGCCACGCCAGCGAGTAGTCAGCCTCGACGAACTGGAATCCGCCCGGCAGGTAGCTGCGCAACCCTGCCGGCATGCGGCCGCTCGCCGCTCCCGCGGGCCAGCCGCCGGTCGCCTCATTGGCCGCGTACGCCGCGCCCCGCACCACCATCACGGCGCCGATGGCTCGGGCGGCCACCGCGCGCTGCTTGATCGCGGTGTACTTGGGCAGCGCAATCCCCGCCAGCAGCGACAGCACCACCACGATTACCAGCAGCTCTACCAGCACGAAGCCGACCCGCTCCCGCCCGAGCGACTCATTCATGGCGCGGCTCCTCCACCTCAAGCTCGTTGTGCCCCAGGCCACCCCGGAAAATCGTCGCATGCACCCCGCCACCGAGCCGTAACTCGAACTCGCCATTCGCGTGGGGCAGATAGGCGATGGTCGGGACCGCAACGTTGAGCTCGCTGAGGGACTGTGGCAGCCGCCCGGTCGTGGTGCGGAAGTCATCGATCAGCAGCGAGACCGAGACCAGCGTGCGGCGGGTGGCGACCGGCGTGGCAGGCTGGACCACCGGGTCGATCGGGAGGGTGAGAAATGCCGGCTTCCCGAACCAGACATAGCCCGAGGCTCCGGTCAGCAGGGCCAGGACGAGCCACAATCCGGCCTGTCGCCAGCGCGGTTCGCGGATCTCCCTGCGCTCCCGTTCTCTCCGCGCCTCGTCAGCGATGACCTCATCGAACGTCTCGGCCAGACTCCGCTGCGGGGCTGCGCTCGGCCTGCGCGTCGATGCGCCATCACCCGGTGCAGGGGCGCCGCGGGGCACCGGGTTGGCGACGGCCTCCGAGGCGAGGAACGCTCCGACCGCGTCGGCAAGCCGGTCCTGATCGTGGCGGGCGGCCATGGGCAGCGGCGGACTCTATGGTTGAGGAAGGCCCGCGCGCGGTCTACACTTCCGCGCGCGCTCAAGGCTGTCTCCGGTGACTATCGGTCACGCCAGCCGGGGCCTTGAGTCTCCTCAGACTTGTTCCTCACCGAGGTCATGATGCGGGTTGGCGGTACCGTCCGGGTGCCCGGCGACAAGAGCCTTTCGCACCGCGCGCTGCTGTTCGCCGCGATGGCGCGGGGCACCAGTCACATCGGCGGGATCCTGACCTCCCACGACGCCCGTTCTTCCGCCCGCGTCCTGCGCCAGCTCGGACTCGAGGTCTCTCCGTTGACCGATGGGCGGGTCGTGTCGGTGAGCGGACGCGGCCGGCTGCGGCGCGCCGACGGGCGACTCGACTGCGGCAACTCCGGCACCACCACGCGGCTGCTGCTCGGCCTGCTGGCGGCGCACAACTTCTCCGCGACCCTGACCGGCGATCGCTCCCTGCGTCGTCGCCCGATGCGCCGGGTGACGACACCGCTGGCACGGATGGGGGCGCGGATCACCGAGCACAACCCGGCCGGGACGCTGCCGCTCACCATCCATGGCGGGAAACTCACTACCCTCCGTTACGAGATGCCGGTCTCCAGCGCGCAGATCAAGGGGTCGCTGCTGCTGGCGGGGATGGCGGGTAATGTCCCGGTGGCGGTGCGCGAGCCGCAGGGCCGTTCCCGGGATCATTCGGAGCGGCTCCTGCGGGCCTTCGGGTATGAGGTGGAGGAGCGCGACGGCTGGATCGAATTCGCGCCCACCGGACAGGTCGTACCTTTCGACATGCAGGTGCCCGGCGACCCTTCGTCGGCCGCCTTCCCCGTGGGTGCGGCCATTCTCTCGGAGGGTGGTGAACTCCGCCTGACCGGCGTCTGCGTGAACCCGACCCGGATCGGGTTCCTGACGGTGCTCCAGCGCATGGGAGCGGCGGTGCACATCGAGAATCTGGAAGTGCAGTTCGGCGAGCCGGTGGCCGATCTCCTCGTGCGGCCGGCGCTGCTGCGCGCCACCGAGGTGCTCCCGCAGGAGATCCCCGCACTGATCGACGAGATTCCCCTCCTGGCGGCGCTCGCCACCCAGGCGGAGGGCATCACCGTCTTCCGCGAGGTCGGGGAACTCAGAGTAAAGGAAAGCGATCGCCTCGGCCTTATCGCGGAGAACATCCGCGCCCTTGGGGGGAGGGCGGAGATTCAGGGCGACGACCTGCATGTGCAGGGCGGTAGTGCGCCACCGCGCGGGCGGGTGAAGACCGAAGGGGATCACCGGCTGGCGATGGCTTTTGCCGTGCTGGGCACCCTGCCCGGCGCCCGGGTCGTGATCGACGATCTGGCCTGCGCCGCGGTCAGCTTTCCGAACTTCCCTGCCATGCTGAAAGCCATCCGTGCCCGCTGAACCGGTTCACGCTTCGCCGGACATCATCGCCATCGACGGTCCGGCCGCGAGCGGCAAGTCTTCCACCGCGACGGCCGTCGCGGCGGCGCTGGGCTACGCCCACCTCGACTCCGGTGCGCTGTACCGCGGCGTGACCCTGATCGCCATCCGGGAGTGCGGGGCCAGGCCGGGCGTTCCGCTTGACGCGGCGGCTATCCTGCGCGCTGCCGCCGCAAAGCGTCTCGAGCTGCGCTTTGATGGAGCCGGCTTCGCGGTGATGGTGGAGGGGGTGCCGGTCGAAACGGCGATTCGCGGGGCGGAAGTCACGGCGCTGGTCTCTCCGGTGTCGGCCCTGCCGCCGATCCGGGCCTGGGTAACCGAGCGGCTCCGTGCCCTCGGCAAAGGGGCCCGGCCGCTGGTGGTCGACGGCCGGGATATCGGGACGGTCGTCTTTCCCGGGGCCCGGCTCAAGATTTTTCTCAATGCCTCGCCCCGGACCCGGGCCAGCCGGCGCTTGGCTCAGCGCGGGGAAGGGGTCACGGCCAGCGGGGTGGAATCGGAAGCCGCCCTGCTCGCCGCCCGGGATGCCGCCGATGCCAGCCGACCGGTCGCTCCTCTCAGGATGGCGGAGGACGCGGTGCCCCTGGACGGAACCGACCTGAGCTTTGCGCAGCAGGTGGCGGAAATCGTTCGGTTGGCGCGAGGGCAGGCGGCAGGTGGCAGTTAGCAGCGAGCAGCATTCAGCCACGAAGACTTCGCCCGTCCAATCATCCTGTTCCCCCGGCCCTGCCGCCCCACTCCAGCTACCATCCACGATCTGCCACCTGCCACCTGCCAGCTTGTCTCTTCCCGCCCCGATCACTAGCTTTGCGGGCTCTCCGATCGGGCAATTCCGCTCGTGCTGGAGACTCACACTCTGCCCGCAGCCGGTTCGGCGCGGCCACCCGAGGCACCCCCGTCCGTGAGCACAGAGACCTCCACCCTCACCCCTGCCAACATCCACGCCACGGCCACCGGCCTGCGGGTGCGTGCCGACCTCTATGATGAGGATTACTCCGAGGCCGAGTACGAGCAGATGCTCTCGATGTACGAAGGGACGATGTCCCAGATCGTCGAGGGCGAAATCGTCAAGTCGATCGTTCTCCGCATCACCGAAAGCGCCGTCATCCTCGATGTCGGGTTCAAGTCCGAGGGGTCGGTTCCGCTTGATGAATTCAAGGATATTCCCGCGCCGGGCGACGAAGTCGAAGTCTTCCTCGAGCATCTCGAGGACGCGGAGGGTGCTGTTGTGCTCTCCAAGAAGAAGGCCGACTTCATGCGGGTGTGGGAAAAGATCAAGCTGGCCCACGAGAGCGACCAGCCGGTGCAGGGCACCCTGGTCAAGAAGATCAAGGGCGGCGTGGTGGTGAACCTGATGGGCGTCGACGCCTTCCTGCCGGGCAGCCAGATTGCCCTGCGGCGGGTGCCGAACATCGACGAGCTGCTGGGGCAGAGCTACGAGTTCAAGATCATCAAGCTCAACAAGCGGCGCCGCAACATCGTCGTCAGCCGCCGCGTGATCCTCGAGAACGAGCGGGCGCACAAGCGCGAGCACCTGATGAAGGAACTCGCCGTCGGCCAGGTCCGGAAGGGCATCGTCAAGAACATCACCGATTTCGGTGCATTCATCGACCTCGGCGGCGTGGACGGCCTGCTCCACATCACCGACATGTCCTACGGCCGCGTGTCGCATCCCACCGAAATGGTCGGCATCGGCCGCGAAGTCGAAGTCAAGATTCTCGACATCGACTGGCAGCGTGAGCGGATCAGCCTCGGCATGAAGCAGCTGCAGAGCTATCCGTGGCAGAACATCGCCGAGAAGTACCCGGTCGGCACCCGGGTGCAGGGCAAGGTGGTCTCGATCACCAACTACGGCGCCTTCGTGGAGCTGGAGCCGGGCATCGAAGGCCTGGTGCATATCTCGGAGATGAGCTGGACCCGCAACGTCCGCCACCCCTCGAAGATCGTCTCGATCGGCGAGACCATCGAGGCGGTCGTCCTGAAGGTCGACGAATCCGAGGAGAAGATCTCCCTCGGCATGAAGCAGACCGAGCAGGATCCGTGGACGGTGCTGCCGGTCAGGTATCCGGTCGGGACCCGCCTCGCCGGCAAGGTCCGCAACCTGACCAGCTTCGGCGCCTTTGTGGAGATCGAGCCGGGCATCGACGGCCTGATCCATATCTCCGACATGTCGTGGACCAAGCGGGTCCAGCACCCCTCGGAAGTGGTGAAGAAGGGTGACGCAGTGAATGTCGTGATTCTCAACATCGATCCCGACAACAAGCGCATTTCCCTCGGTCTCAAGCAGGCGGAGGAGGATCCGTGGCTCAAGATCGGGGAGACCTTCCCGATCGGGACCGAGATCCAGGGCCGCGTTGCCCGCCTGATGGACAAGGGTGTCGTGGTGGACATGGGCAACGACATCGAGGGCTTCGTGCCGATGTCCCAGCTCGGTGTCGCCGACATCGAGAATCCCGGCGATGCGGTGAAGGAAGGCCAGGCGCTCGACATGAAGGTGCTCGAAGTCGATCCGATCCATCACCGGATCGTGCTCGCGGTGGTCGGGTATCCCGACCTGCCGATCATCCCCCCGGTCAAGCTCGTCATCCCGCCGGACGACGACCGCATGGAGTAGGGTCGGCCGCGACCGCGTCAACGAGGGCAGAGGGGCAACCGCCTCTCTGCCCTCGAGCTTTTCCTGCCCCAGCCAGGAACCGTTCCCGCATTCTGCGTCGGAGAAACCCTGGCCCGCCCCCCGTGGCACGCGGTAAGTCCATGCTGGTAAATGCATTGCCGTTTGTGCACGGCACTTGCCTATCTCCCGGCCTGAGCAGTCTCACCTGGGGGCATCATGGAATCGACCGAGATGAACGCGCAGTCAGCCAAGGCCAAGCGGCGCCGGCGTCAGGCCGGTATGACGATGATCGAACTCCTCGCCGTGCTCGGCGTGATGAGCTCGCTCGCGAGCATCTCCATCCCGAAATACCGCGCGATTGCCGAAGGCGCCAAGCGGGCGCGGGCCATCGGCGATCTCAAGACGATTCAAACGACCATCGATACGCGTGACTCCCTTCCGGCCGACCTGCTGAGCATCGGGGTCACTCTCGTGGATCCCTGGGGCCAGCCCTATCAGTACGTCAAATTCCCCAACGGGCCGGCGCGGGTCGATCGATTCGGCGTCCAGGTCAATTCCACTTACGATCTCTACAGCCTGGGCGCCGACGGCGTCTCATCCAACTCGCTCAACGCCGCGTCCAGCTTCGACGATCTCGTCCGGGCCAACGACGGTGGATTTCTCGCTCTGGCATCCCGCTACTAGGCGGCAGAGGATATCATGTCGACGACACAGACCAGACCGGGTGCCCCGGACGAAGCCGCCGCACCGGTCTACCGCTCGGTGGCCGATGGCGAGCTGGCCCAGCCGTGGACGCTGTCGGAGTACTTCCAGTCCATCAATACCGTGCTCCGGCTGCCCTCCAAGGATCGGCGCGCTGCGGCCAAGGCGGAACTGGCCAAGGCCAAGGCCGCAGGTTTCTCGCTGCCGTCGCTGCCGAATGTGCGGCTGCCCGCGCCCCTGATGGTGACCGCCTTCCTGCTGGTCGTTGGCGTCTTCATCATCCGCCCGATCGTCCTCTCCGCGGCGAATCCCGATGCCAGTCTCCCGGTCGATTCCTACGGCGTCTGGGGGACCAACGAGGGCAAGTACGCCGGCCGGATGTTCGAGGTCTCGGCGACGAGTATCGCCTTCCGGACCAGCAAAGAGTCGCCGGACTACACCTGGCACAAGATCGATCACATCAAGGCACGGGTGACGCCGGACTCCACGCTTTATACCGTACAGTACCTCGAGCAGGGCAAGGTCGCGGACTTCTCCTTCTGGCACATTCCGGCGGGGAAATCACCCGCCATCCGTTTCGAGCACGCCCCCGAAGTCACCTGGAGCAAGACCCCCTACCTTCCGATCGCCAAGCCGAAGTACTGAGACTCGGCCCGGCCGCCGTTCGCAGCTTGCTCACGGGGCCGGGCCGCCGCATACTCCACGAGCAGTGGTGGAAGTTCCTTGCCTGTCTTCCCAACGAGCACAATCGACCATGGCGACAGACCACTCGGTGCCGGCCCCCTGGCGCTCCGAGCGCAGGTTTTTCAGTGCCATGGCGGCACTGATCGTTTTCACCGCCGTAGCCGGTTTCGCCCGGACCTACTTCCTCCGTCCTGTCCTCCCGGCGGCGGCCCAGCCGGAACTGACGCCACTCATCCATGTGCACGGCGTCCTGTTCACCGGATGGGTCCTGCTCTTCCTCGTCCAGGTCCGACTGGTGGCGGCGAAGCGGATCGACCTCCACCGCCGGCTCGGGGTGGTCGGCGCGGTGCTGGCGGCGCTGATGGTGGCGGTCGGCACACTGACGGCGGTCCAGGGCGTTGTCCGCGGGGTCGCGCCGTTCGGGATCGAGCCGCGCCGTTTCCTGATCGTGCCGCTCTTCGCCATCGGCCTGTTCGCGGGGTTCGTCTTCGCCGGTGTCCGCGCCCGGCGGGACTCGCAGAGCCACAAGCGCCTGATGCTGCTGGGAACGATTGCGCTCCTGCCGCCTGCGATCGCGCGCTGGGTGCTCCTCCTCGGCCTGGGCGCCCCTGTGGTCCTCCTGATCTCCACCCTCTTCCTGCTGCCGCTCGTCGCCTGGGACCTGAGGACGCAGCGCCGCCTCCACCCCGTGACCCTCTGGGGCGGGCTGCTGCTGGTCGTCTCGGGCCCCCTCCGACTGGTACTCGCCCAGACCGACGGCTGGCTCAGGATCTCCGACTGGCTCGTGGGGCCGGTTTAGCAGGGCGCCGGACACCCACTCCCCTACCCGAGCACCGCTGTGCGGCCTAGCTTCTTGCCCCATGCCCAATCCTCGTGAACTGCTCGACCAGTTGCATCACCGCCAGGATCTGGCGGAGCAGGGCGGTGGCGCCGAGCGCCTGGCCCAGCAGCACAAGAAGGGAAAGCTGTCCGCCCGGGAGCGGCTTGACCTCCTGCTCGATCCCGACAGCTTCGTCGAGCTGGATCGCTTCGTCACCCACCGCTGTCACGACTTTGGCCTCGAGGAGCAGCAGTATCCCGGCGACGGCGTGGTCACCGGCTACGGCCGCATCGAGGGTCGGCTGGTGTACGTCTTCTCGCAGGATTTCACCGTCTTCGGCGGATCGCTGTCGGAGACCTTCGCGCAGAAGGTCTGCAAGGTCATGGACCTGGCGCTGCGCAATGGCGCACCGGTCATCGGGCTGAATGATTCCGGTGGTGCCCGCATCCAGGAGGGTGTCGCCTCGCTCGGCGGGTACGCCGACATCTTCCTGCGCAACACTCTGGCCTCGGGTGTCATTCCCCAGCTCTCGGTCATCCTCGGTCCCTGCGCCGGCGGCGCGGTGTACAGCCCGGCGATCACCGATTTCATCTTCATGGTGCGCGGCGTCAGCTACATGTTCGTGACCGGCCCGAACGTCGTGAAGACGGTCACCCATGAGGATGTCACCTTTGATGCGCTCGGAGGGGCCGACACCCACGGCGGCATCAGCGGGGTCGCCCATTTCGTGCATGACACCGAGCCGGCCTGCCTCGCGGCCGTCCGGGCGGTGCTGGCCTACCTGCCGCAGAACAACCTCGACGAGCCGCCCACCCGACCGGGCGCGGATCTGGAGGATCCGACCGACCGTCGGGAGGAGCGGCTCCTCGACCTGATTCCGGACACCGCGACCCGGCCTTATGACATGCACGAGGTGCTGGAGCTGGTCGTGGACCGCGCGTCGTGGCTGGAGGTGCAGCCGGATTTTGCCGGAAACATCCTCACCGGGTTCGCCCGGCTCGGTGGGCGCTCGGTCGGCCTCATTGCCAATCAGCCGGCGGTGCTCGCCGGAGTGCTGGATATCGCCGCCTCCCAGAAGGCGGCCCGCTTCATCCGGTTCTGCGACTGCTTCAACATCCCGGTGGTGACCTTCGTGGATGTGCCCGGCTTCCTGCCCGGCGTGGCGCAGGAGCATGGCGGCATCATCAAGCACGGCGCCAAGCTGTTGTATGCCTATTGCGAGGCGACGGTGCCCAAGCTCACCGTGATCACCCGCAAGGCCTACGGGGGCGCCTACGACGTCATGAGTTCCAAGCATATTCGCGGCGACGTCAACCTCGCCTGGCCCACGGCCGAGATCGCCGTGATGGGACCCAAGGGCGCGGTGGAGATCCTGTTCAAGAAGGAGCTCGAGCAGTCGCCCGATCGTGAGGCCGAAACGGCCCGCCGGATCGCCGAGTACACCGCGACCTTTGCCAATCCCTACGCCGCCGCCGCGCGGGGCTTCATCGACGACGTGATCGACCCCCGCGACACCCGTCCCCGCCTGATCGATGCGCTGCGGAGCCTGGGCTCCAAGCGGGACCAGAATCCGAAGAAGAAGCATGGGAATATTCCGTTGTAGCGGGGAGCGTTCAGCATTCAGCACTAAGCGTGCAGCCAACCGCCGTTGTCCCTCTCCCGCTGTCAGCCCGAGCGAAGCGAGGGTTCCCTCCAGGCCGGAACCAACCTCGGGGTTCGGCTCCGGGGCGAAGAAACCCTTCGGTCGCTTCGCTCCCTCAGGATGACAGCAACTACATTCCGCCCGTCCGCCCGTCCGCCCGTCCGCCCACCGCCTGCCAGCTGACTCTAGCGCATCCCCGCACCCTATCGTAGCTTGCGGCCCAATGAAACACCTCCCGTTGCGGCGACTTTCGATCCTGGCCGGCCTGGTCCTTCCCGGCGCGGTGGCAGCACAGGGGGCGGTCGATCCCTCGGTCGCTCCCCGGGCAGCGTCGATGATTCGCAGCGGGGCACAGGTGCGGGCGACCGAAATGCTCGGCCGGTACCTGGCCACTGCTCCCGACGATGGGGCCGCCTGGCTGCAACTCGGCTACGTCTACCTGCTCGACAGTCGGACCTGGCACCGGAGCGCCCACACCGGCGATCCGTCCGGTGCCCTGTTTCTCGATTTTGCCGCCACCGCACTTGATCAGTCGCTCCGCCTCCCCACCGACTCGAGCGTCTACCTGCGCGCGATGGTCGAACTGGAGCGCGCCATCTCCCGGGTCGAGGAATTGGGCTGGCCTGGACTGCGTGCGGCCGGCCCCGATGGTCCGGGGTTGATGCCGCCGGCCTATATCGCGGAGGCAGGCCGCAATCTCGTCAACTCCTGTCCCGCGTCAGGCGTGATGGTGGCGGGCTCGGAGTTGGAGGCGGTTGCGGTGTGGAGCGCGCTCGTGGCCCAGCAGCTCCGCGCCGATCTCGTGCTGCTCCTGCCGGTCCGCTACAGCGAGGACTCGATCTACCGCCGGCGGATGGCCGATGAACTGCGGGTTGCACCGGTGCTGCCGGTGGATGCCGCCCTCGCTCGCGTGGCCGTGCAGCGTCCCGTCTGCTACACCCCCATGATCGATGACAGCCTGCTTCCCCCCGCCGGACTGACCCCGATGCGACTGGTCCGGGTCGCCGGGAGCAGCGCAGCCTCGCTCCCCGGTGCGCTCGGCATCGCCGATCTCCTGCAGGTCACGCTCACACGTTCCGCCGCGCTGCCCCGCGAGGTGATCTCGCTCTATGGCAGCGCGGCGCGGTTCAACCACCAACTCTGCGGTTCCCTCCTCGCCCCGCTTGGCGCGCAGCAACGGGACGCTTGCGGTCACTAGTCTCCGCCGCCCTCCGCAGTCGCTTCACATGACAGCCATCCGACGCGTTCTGGTCGCCAATCGGGGTGAAATCGCCCTGCGGATCATCCGTGCCTGCCACGAGGAGGGTCTCGAGGCGGTGGCGGTGTATTCCGACGCCGACCGCCTCTCGCCCCACGTGCGGGCCGCCGATCTCGCCGTCCACATCGGACCGGCGTCCCCCGCCGAGAGCTACCTGCGCATCGACCGGCTCATCGAGGCCGCGCGCCGGACCGGTGCCACGCTGGTGCACCCGGGCTACGGCTTTCTCGCCGAGCGGGCGCCGTTTGCTCAGGCGGTGACGGACGCGGGGCTGGTTTTTGTCGGCCCGCCGGCGTCCGCGATCATCGCGATGGGCGACAAGACCGAGGCGCGCCGGCGGATGGCCGCGGCGCACGTCCCGATCGTGCCCGGGCTCACCCTGCCGATCACCGATCCCGCGGCGGCGGCGGCGACGGCGGCGGAGCTCGGCTATCCGGTGCTGGTCAAGGCGGCGGCTGGCGGGGGCGGGAAGGGGATGCGCGTGGTCCGGCAGGCAGCCGAGTTAGGCGCCGCGCTCACCACGGCGGCGTCGGAGGCGCTGAAGGCCTTCGGTGACGCGAGCGTGTACCTCGAGAAGTACATCGAGCGGCCCCGCCACGTCGAGATCCAGGTGCTCGCCGATCATCAGCGGACGGTGCACCTGGGGGAGCGGGAGTGTTCGGTCCAGCGCCGCCACCAGAAGCTGGTCGAAGAGGCGCCCTCGCCCGCGGTCGGCCCGGAGCTCCGGGCCCGGATGGGGTCGGCCGCTGTCGCGGCGGCGGCGGCGGTCGGGTACCGCGGCGCGGGCACCTGCGAGTTCCTGCTGGCGGCCGATGGCAGCTTCTACTTCCTGGAGATGAACACCCGGATCCAGGTGGAACATCCGGTGACCGAATTGGTCTACGGCGTGGACCTTGTGCGCGAGCAGCTGCGGATCGCGCAGGGTCTGCCGATGCGCCTGCCGCACGAACCGATGCAGCCGCGCGGGTGGGCGCTGGAGTGCCGCATCACCAGCGAGGACCCCGCCAACGGATTCCTCCCCGATGCCGGCCGGATCAGCTATCTCCGGGTGCCCGCCGGTCCGGGGGTGCGGTGGGATGGCGGGTTCGAGGCCGGCAACGAAGTGACGCTGTACTACGACTCGTTGCTGGGGAAGATCATCGTCTGGGGACCGACCCGGGACGAGGCGATCACCCGAATGCGCCGGGCGCTGGGCGAGCTCGTGGTCACCGGGGTGGCCACCAACCAGGCGTTTCACCTCGCGCTGCTGGCCGACCGGGAGTTCGTGGCCGGCCGGATTGACAGCCAGTTCCTCGACCGCAGGCCCGATCTGCTGACGCCGCCGGTCGATGCCGAGCGCCTGACGGCGATCGCGGTGGCGGCCGTGCTTGCCGAAGATGAGGCCCGGCAGCAGCGGCGCCCTGCCGTCGCGACTGATGATCAGCGGAGGTCCCTCTGGCTCCGAGCCGCCCGGACGGAGGGCCTACGCTGATCCGGATCGAGAGCATTGCGTCCGGCGGCGACGGGATCGGACGGCTGGAGGATGGCCGCGCGGTCTTCGTGCCGCGCGCCGCGCCAGGGGATCTGGTCGAACTCAGTCAGGTGCGCACCCAGGCGCGCTTTGCCCGCGGGCGGATCGCCCGCCTGGTCGAAGCTGGCCCGGGACGGGTCGAACCCGCCTGCCCGCATTACGCCGCGGACGCCTGCGGCAGTTGCCAGCTGCAGCATCTCTCGGCGGGAGCCCAGCTCGAGGCCAAGCGCCGGATCGTGGAGGACACGTTGCGCCGGATCGGCCGGCTCGCGGTGGAGGTACCACCGGTCATCGCGGGGGAGAGCGCCTGGGGTTACCGCAGCCGCATCACCCTGGCGATGGGTCCGGGACGACGGTTCGCCGGCTACCATACGTTAGCCGACGCCGGCCGGGTGTTCGGCCTGACCCACTGTGCCATTGCCGCACCCGGCCTCATGCGGCTCTGGCCCGTCCTGCAGCGCCACCTGCACCTCCTGCCCACCGATGCGACCCACGTCATGCTGCGGCTCGATCGCACCGGGGCCCGGCATGTGGTGGTGAAGGCGGCGGCGCATCAGGCCTGGGGCAACGGACCCCGGCTGGGAGCGGCGCTGGCGGCGGCGGGAGAGCCGGCGACGATCTGGTGGCATCCTGAGGCCGGCGTCGCCCGCGTGGTCGACCATAGCGGTGAGCTGTTTCCGGCGACGGTGTTCGAGCAGGTCCATCCCGCGCTGGGCGACCTGATCCGCACCGCCGCGATCGCCGCACTGGGGCCGCTCGCCGGGGTGCGGGTCTGGGATCTCTACGCCGGCATCGGCGAAACCAGCGCGCTGCTGCTCGATGCGGGGGCCCTGGTCGAAAGCATCGAACTCGACCGCCAGGCCGTCGAATACGCCGAACGGCGCGTCGCCGCCGCGGTCCCGGCCGGCCCTGGCGGAGCGCCGGCCATCGCTCGCCGGGCCGGACGGGTCGAGGAGCTGGTCGCCGGTCTCGGCCCGCCCGGAGCCGTGATCGCCAATCCGCCGCGGGCCGGGTTGGCGCCGGCGGTGATCGAGGCGCTGCGCGACCGCCGCCCCGCCCGAATCGCCTACATCTCCTGTGATCCCGCCACCCTCGCGCGCGATCTCGGTCGACTCTGCGGCGCGGCGCCGGCGTTCCGGCTGGGCTCGGTCCAGCCGTACGATCTCTTTCCCCAGACCGCGCATGTCGAGATCCTCGCCGTGCTGGAGGCGTGAGTGAAATACTTTGTCATGATTGCGGGGCGGGAGCGGATCATCGAGGTGGAGGGGGAGCGGGTGGTGGTCGATGGCAAGGTTGTCGCGGCCCATCTCTCGACGGTGCCCGGCACGCCACTGCGGCATCTGCTGATGGATGCCGCCTCCCTGACGCTGGCCATGGATCGGCCGGAGCCGGGGCTGTGGGAGGTTTCGGTGCGAGGGGGGAGGCAGCGGGTGGAGGTGGTCGATGAGCGGACCCGTCACATCCGGAGCCTGACCGGGCCCGCGGCGGCCCGGGCGGGGACGGCGAACCTGCGGGCGCCGATGCCAGGACTGGTCGCCCGGGTGCTGATCGAGCCGGGCCAGCAGGTCGAAGTGGGGCAAGGGCTTATCGTGCTGGAGGCGATGAAAATGGAGAATGAGCTGCGAGCGGCGGCGGCGGGATGGGTGGAATCGGTGGCTGCCATTCCAGGTCAGGCGGTCGAGAAGGGCCAGGTGCTGGTGCAGCTCCGCTCCACGGCGCCGACCCCCGGCTCTTGACCTAACCCCTTCTCCGCCGCTAGGTTTGCGGACTGTGCAATTCGCGCACTTCAACTCAGGATACGCGCTGGTCATGAACACCTATTCCGCCAAGCCGAGCGAGATCACGCACGACTGGCATGTGGTTGACGCCGAGGGCGTTCCACTTGGCCGGCTCGCCAGCAAGGTCGCGCAGTTGATCCGGGGCAAGCACAAGCCGACCTTCACGCCGCACATGGACGGTGGTGATTTCGTCGTCGTCGTCAACGCGGAGAAGGTCCGCCTGACGGGCCGGAAGGTGGAGCAGAAGCACCACTTCCATCATACCGGCTACATGGGCCACGAGCGGTTCACGCCGGTCAAGAACCTGCTGCAGGGCAAGTTCCCCGATCGCGTCATCGAGCATGCGGTGTTCGGCATGCTCCCCAAGAATTCCCTGTCGAAGCAGAAGCTTCGCACGAAGCTCAAGGTGTACGCGGGGGCGCAGCATCCTCACGCTGCCCAGATGCCCGTGCCTTACTCCGTCGCACCGAAGGCAAAGTGATATGAGCGGGAAGCCTGAATTCCGCTGGCAGGCCGTCGGCCGCCGCAAGACGAGCGTCGCGCGGGTCTACCTGACCCCCGGGACCGGGAAGTGGGACATCAACGGTCGCACGCTGGGGGATTACTTCCCGCGGCCGTCGCTGGTGTCGCATATCCAGCAGTCCTTCTCCGCCACCGACACCCTGGGCGCCTTCGATGTCCGCGCGCTGGTGAACGGTGGCGGGCTGACCGGCCAGGCCGGCGCGATCCGGCTGGGTGTGGCCCGGGCGCTGGTGGAGGCGGACAGTCAGCACCGCGCCAAGCTGCGCACCGGTGGGCTGCTCACCCGCGATCCCCGCGCAGTCGAGCGCAAGAAGCCGGGTCGTTCCGGCGCCCGGAAGCGGTTCCAGTTCAGCAAGCGGTAGGATGGTCGGGGAGTCGGGCCGGCGCATCCGCTGGCCGGCTCCTCCTGTGTCACACCAGGGAGGGATGTCCCTCCTGGTATCCGGTACGTCGCGGGATCGCCAGCAGGGTGCCTCGGTCACGGGGTTCGCCGGCGAGATGAACGCGACGGACGCTCAACCCCTGCGCAACCGCTCGCGGCACCGCGGCGGACCTGCGCCCCAACGTGAGGAAGGTTCGTTCCCCGATGGCTCAGCCGCAGATTCAGGACTTGCTCGAGGCCGGCGTTCATTTCGGCCACCAGACCCGCCGGTGGAATCCCAAGATGCGCCGGTTCATTTTCGCCGAGCGCTCCGGCATCTACATCATCGACCTGCAGAAGACGTACAAGCAGATCCTGGTCGCCCAGGAGCTCTTGAGAAACGTCGTCCAGAAGGGCGAAGGGGTGCTGTTCGTCTGCACCAAGAAGCAGCTCAAGGCGACCGTCCAGGCCGAAGCGGCCAACAGTGGCTCGTTCTGGGTGACGGAGCGCTGGCTGGGCGGCATGCTGACCAACTTCCAGACCATCAAGAAGCAGATCCGCCGGCTGAAGGACTTGGAGCAGGGCTCCGCCGAGGGGGAATTCGAGAATTACACCAAGAAGGAAAAGCTGCTGTTCGAGCGTGAGCGGGAGAAGCTCATGCGGAACCTCGAGGGCATCAAGAACATGGCCCGGCTTCCCGGCGCCCTGTTCGTGGTGGACGCCAAGAAGGAAAAGATCGCGGTCTCCGAGGCCAACAAGCTGGGGATTCCGGTGGTGGCCATCGTCGACACCAACGCCGACCCGGACGTGATTTCGGTTCCGATCCCGGGCAACGACGACGCGATCCGCTCCGTCGCCCTGATCACCGAGGCGCTGGCGAGTGTCATTCGCGAGACCCGGGCGCAGACGCCGCAGCGCGGCGAAGCGACCGAAGGGGATGATGACTCCGAGACCTACAGCACCGACGGCGGGACCGAGGGCGATCCCGAGGCGGACCGGAAGAAGCGGCGCGCCCGCCGCAAGCGCCGTCCCAAGCCGGAAGCCATCATCGCGGCGCTGGTCAAGCACGAAGAGGGGGGCGCCGAACCGGCGCCAGCCGCGGAAGCGTAATCCGGGCCGTGACGGCCTGACGATATTCCGCCGCCGTCCTTGGCCCCCCGGCCCCGGACGGCGGCTTCACATCAGGCGACCACGCGGGTCGCCCGGATGACTGGAACGCAGGGCGAGTGGCCCTGGAACACTCTTGAAGGGATGATGCCATGGGTTTGCCGATTACCGCCAAGGAGGTTGCCCAGCTCAGGGCCATGACCGGAGCGGGCATGATGGATTGCAAGGCCGCGCTGCAGGAGGCGGAGGGCGAGGTGGAGAAGGCCATCGAGATCCTGCGCAAGAAGGGCATGGCCAAGGCCGACACACGGGGCGACCGGACCGCTTCGCAGGGGCTGATCGTGATCGAGGTGGCGCCTGGCGGTCATGAAGCGGCGATGATCGAACTCAACAGCGAGACGGACTTCGTCGCGAAGAACGAGGATTTCATCGCCCTGGCGCGCGATCTGGCCAGGCACGCCCTGAAGCATGCGCCGGTCGGAGCTCACGCCGGCTCGGCCATCGAAAACCAGCCGTTCCGCGACAGCACCGTCGGAGAGGCGATCAAGCTCATCTCCGGCAAGACCGGAGAGGCGATGGCCCTCAAGCGGGTGGCCCGCTTTGCCCAGCCGGGCGGCACCGTCGCCCAGTACCTGCATTTCACCGGGCAGGTCGGCGTACTGATCGACATGGAAGGTCCGACTGGCGCGGCGCTGTCCGGCCTCGCCAAAGAGCTGGGCCTCCATATCGCCTCCGCCGATCCGCAGCCGCTTGGCGTGGTCGAATCAGACCTCTCCAGCGACCTGGTGGCGCGGGAGCGGCGGATCGCGGAGGAGCAGGTCGCGGCGGAGGGAAAGCCGGAAAACATCCGCGCGAAGATCGTCGACGGGAAGGTCAAGAAGTTCATCAATGACCGGACCCTGCTAGGCCAGCCGTTCGTGAAGGATGACAAGAAGGCGGTCGGCGACCTGGTCAAGGAAGCGGGCAACGCGGCGGGTGGCGCCATCACGATTCGGCGCTTTGCCCGGTTCAAGGTGGGTGGCTGATGCGGCGGGCGTACTCCCGGGTGCTATTGAAGCTCTCCGGCGAGGCGCTCGCAGGAGACAAGGGCTTCGGGCTGGACTATCGCGTGGTGGAGAGCTTCGCCGAGGAACTGCTGCTGGTCCACGCCCGCGGCACCCAGATGTCGCTGGTGGTGGGCGGCGGCAACATCCTGCGGGGGACCACCGCCAGCAAGCAGGGGCTGGACCGGGTCTCGGCGGATTACATGGGGATGCTCGCCACCGTCATCAACGCGCTCGCGGTCCAGGATATCCTGGAGCGTCGGGGCGTGCAGACCCGGGTGATGACGGCCATCCGGATGGAATCGCTGGCCGAGCCTTACATCCGGCGGCGGGCCCTGCGGCATATGGAGAAAGGGCGGCTCGTTATCTTTGCCGGCGGGACCGGCAATCCGTACTTCTCGACCGATACCGCGGCGGTGCTGCGGGCGCTGGAGATCGAGGCGGAAGTCATCTTGAAGGGCACCAATGTCGACGGCATCTACACCGCCGACCCGCGAAAGCAGCCGGATGCGCGGCTGATTCCGGAGCTCACCTTTCAGGATGCGCTGGTCAACGGCTATGATGTCATGGATCGCAGCGCGTTCGGTCTGTGCCAGACCAACCAGCTGCCCATCGTGGTGTTCAACATGAACACGGCAGGCAACCTCGACCGCGTGGTGCGCGGTGAACCCGTGGGGACCATCGTCCAATGAATACGATCGCGGACCTGCTCAAGCACGCGCGTGAGCTGATGCACAAGGCCGTGGAGAACACCCGCAAGGAGTTCTCCAGCATCCGGACGGGCAAGGCGACCACCACGCTGCTGGATACCGTCCGGGTGGATGCCTACGGCAGCACGGTGCCGATTAATCAGGTGGGAATGGTCGCCGCGCCGGAACCGCGGCTGCTCACCGTGCAGCCGTTCGACAAGTCACTCGCGCCGATGATCGAAAAGGCGATCCGTGACTCCGGATTGGGCCTCAACCCGGCGAGCCAGGGCAATCTGATCCGGATTCCCATCCCGGCGCTGACCGAAGAGCGGCGCAAGGAAATGGTGAAGATCATGACCCGGCTCGGCGAGGAAGGCCGGGTCGCGGTGCGGCATGCCCGTGGCGACGCGAACACCAGGATCAAGAAGCTGGAGAAGATCGCCGAGGATGACCGGACCCGGGGCGAGAAGGACCTGCAGAAGGTCACCGACGAGCACATCAAGCAGATCGACCAGCTGATCGCCGCCAAAGAGGCGGAGATCATGGAAGTCTGACGGGATGACGGACGAGCTGCTCCGCCAGGTCAAGCTGCACGGGGCACTGCCGGCCCACATCGCGATCATCATGGATGGCAATGGCCGCTGGGCTCGTGGCCGTGCGCTGCCGCGACCGTTTGGCCACAAGGCCGGGATGAAAGCGGTGCGGGAAGTGGTCGAGGGCGCCCTGGCGGCTGGCGTCGAGGTCCTGACGCTCTTCGCCTTCAGCCAGGAAAACTGGAGCCGCCCGGCTGATGAGATCGGCGCGCTGATGGAACTGCTGGAAGAGTTCATCGCGCGGGAGATGGCCGAGCTTCGGGACCAGGGTGTCGCGGTGCGTTTCCTGGGCGATCTCGAACGGCTCGGTCCCTCGGCGCGCGAGGCGGTGGACCGGCTCATGGCGCAGACTTGCAGCGGCAGTCGGCTGGCTCTCAATATCTGCATCTCCTACGGCGCCCGCGCCGAACTCACCCGCGCGGCGCGCCTGCTGGCCGAAGAAGTGGCCGCCGGCCGCCTCACACCGGCCGACATCGACGAAGACGCCATTCAGCGCCACCTTTTCACCGCGGCCTGGCCCGATCCCGATCTCCTCATCCGCACCTCCGGCGAGTTCCGGCTGTCCAACTTCCTGCTCTGGCAGCTCGCCTACGCCGAGTTCTTCGTGACCCCGGTGCTCTGGCCCGATTTCAGCCGGCAGCACCTGTGGGAAGCGATCCTCGAGTACCAGCGCCGGGACCGGCGGTTCGGGAAGGTGACGGTATGAAAGCCGTTAGCCGTTGGCCGTTGGCCGTTGGCCGGCGGCAGGTCCCTCGGCCAGCCGGACTGGAAAGGTCGCTTTCTGTCGTGCGGCTTGCACTAACGGCCAACGGCTAACGGCCAACGGCCCCCATGGCCTCCAACCTCACCCAGCGCATCGGATTCGCCGTCGTCGCCATCCCCGTGGCGCTGGCCGTGGTGTGGTTTGGCAGCTGGCCGCTGGTCCTGCTGGTCTCCGCCGCCGCGGCGCTCGGGGCGCGCGAGTTGCTCGCCTTCGCCCGCAGGCAGAGCCTCCCGCCGCTCGATCGCTTCACGCTGATCTCCTCCGCCGTCCTGCCCCTCTACGTCTATCTCGCCATCACGCTGCTGCCCGGACTGGCGCGGGCGAGCTGGATCGTGTTCGGGCTGTGGCTGGTGCTGCTGCTGTCGATCGCGCTGCTGCGCCGGCGGCCGGATGAGCATCCCCTGACGGCCACGGCGGTCACCGCCTTCGCGGTGCTCTATCCGGCGGGGCTGGCGTCGTTTCTAATCGCGATCCGTCACCTCAATCCGGAATTCGGCGAGCGCTCCTGGCCCGGTGCCTGGCTGGTCTTCTTCCCGCTCGTCATCACCTGGGTCTGTGACACCGCGGCGATGTTCGCCGGCCGGGCCATCGGCGGGCCGAAGCTGTGGCCGGCCATCAGTCCGGGAAAGACCTGGGCCGGCAGCATCGCGGGCGTGCTCGGCGCCATCGCGTCGGTGCCCCTGCTCAACTACCTGGTCCTCGAGCGCGTCGGCGTCGCTCTGCCGCTGCTGGAGGGCCTGACCTTCGCCGCGGTCCTCGGCGTCGTGGGGCAGGCGGGCGATCTCGCGGAGTCGCTGTTCAAGCGGGAAGTGGGCGTCAAGGATTCCTCGGCCCTCATCCCGGGCCACGGCGGCGTATTGGACCGGCTCGACTCGCTGTACTTCGTGCTGCCGGTCTCGGCGGCGCTGTATCGCCTGTTCGGCGTGCTCTAGTGCGCGGGGTCGCGGTCCTCGGTTCGACCGGCTCGATCGGCACGAGCGCGCTCGCCGTGCTCGGGCGCCAGCAGGATCGGTTCCAGGTCGTCGCACTGACGGCGCGGGGCAATCGCGCCATGCTGGACCGGCAGGTAGCCGCCTTTCAGCCGTCGCTGCACGGCCTGGTCTCCGAGCGCGGGCCGGCGCTGCTGGTGGAAGCAGCGACCCATCCCGATGCCCACATCGTGCTGAACGCCGTGGTGGGCACCGCGGGCCTCGACGCGACGCTCGCGGCGCTGCGTGCCGGAAAGCGGGTCGCCCTGGCCAACAAGGAATCATTGGTGATGGCCGGGGACTTGGTGCGGGCCGCGGCGCGGGAGGGCGGTGGCGAACTCGTCCCGGTCGACTCGGAGCACAGTGCGGTGCTGCAGTGCGTGACCGGTCGCGAGGCCGGACTCTCCCGCCTGATCCTGACGGCCTCCGGCGGGCCGTTTCGCGACTGGCCGGCCGGCCGGATCGCCGGCGCGACGATCGCCGAGGCCCTCAATCATCCGACCTGGAAGATGGGCAGCAAGGTGACCGTCGACAGTGCGACGCTGGCGAACAAGGCGCTGGAGATCATCGAGGCGCATCATCTCTTCGGCCTGGGCTACGACGCGCTCGAGGTAGTCGTGCATCCGCAGAGCATCGTGCATGGCTTCGCCGAATTCTGTGACGGCAGCGTCATCGCCCAGCTTGGCTTTCCCTCCATGGAGCTGCCGATCCTCTACGCCCTGACCCACCCGGACCGGTTGCCCGATGCCGGGGTCCGCCGCTTCGATCCGGTCGCGATCGGATCGCTGACGTTCGAGCCGCTGCGCGGGGAGATTTTCCGTGCCTTCGGTGCGGGCGTCGCGGCGGGACGCGCCGGCGGGACCACGCCGGCCGCGTTCAACGCGGCCAACGAAGAGGCCGTGGCGGCGTTTCTCGCCGGGGCGATTCCCTTCGGGCGGATCGCCGACACGATCGAGCGGGTGCTGGATGCGCACCGCGGCGAACCGGTGCATGATCTTGAAACGGTGCGCACGGCCGATCGCCTGGCCCGGATGCACGCACGTGAGGTGCTGGCGTGAACTTCCTTCTGGCCGTTGGCTCGCTGCTCGTCGTGCTCGGCGTGCTGGTCTTTGTGCACGAACTGGGGCACTTCCTCGCCGCCAAGTGGGCCGGGATCCGGGTGCACCGATTCGCCGTCGGCATGGGCAGCCCGATCCCGTGGCTCTCCTTCCGTCGGGGCCACACCGAATACGCCATCTGCTGGTTGCCGCTGGGCGGCTACGTGAAGATGGCGACGCGGGAAGAAGAGGTGACGAGCAGCGCGCTGGAGGGCGGCCGGGTTGAAGCGCCGGTGCCGGATGCGGAGATGTTCGAGTCCCAGCCGGTGTGGAAACGGATGGTCGTGATCCTCGCCGGCGTGACGATGAACACGCTGTTCGCGCTCCTGGCGTTCACCGCCCTTGCCGCGCTCAACGGCCGGCAGATCGATCCGGTCACCACCGTCGGAAGCGTGCTCGTGGACAGCCTGCCGCCGGGCGCCGAGGCGCTGCGCGACCTTCGGGCTGGTGATCGCATCACTGCCATCGGGGGCCAGCCGGTCGCGTCATGGAACGATGTGCTCGCCGGGCTGGCCACGACGGCGGGGGACTCCTTCGCGGTGGACCTCGCGGACGGGCGACGTTTGCAGGTCAGGATCCATCCCGCCGCGCTGCGCGAACGCGCATTGCTGATGGGTTCCATCGAGCCGCAGCATCCGACCGTCTTCGACCGGGTCGAGGCCGGCCGGCCGGCGGCCCGGGCCGGCGTTGCGGTGGGCGATACGCTGCTGGCGATCAACGGAGCGCCGGCCACCTCCCGGTCGGTGATTCTGGGGCTGATTCGCTCGAGTGCGGGCACACCCATCCAGTTTCGGGTCGGGCGCGCGGGGGGACGGTTCGACCTGACGGTGACGCCGGACAGCGTGATCGAGGGCGGGGTTGTGGTCGGCAAGATCGGTCTCGCGCTCGTGCCTGCCGTGGTCTTCCAGCGGTCGCCGTATCACGGGCTGGAAATTCCCCGTGCCGGACTGGAAGCGACGCTCGAGGCGACGCTTACCATCTTCCGCACGGTCCAGGGTCTGCTCTCCGCGCGCATTTCCAGCAGTGAGGTCGGCGGACCGATCATGATCGCCCAGGTGGCCGGCCAGGCCGCCCGCGCGGGGCTCGACACCTTCCTGAACATCATGGCGGTCATCTCGCTGAATCTGGCGGTGCTGAACCTGCTCCCCGTCCCGGTGCTCGATGGTGGACAGTTCCTCTTCCTGCTCGCTGAAGGGATCCTGCGCCGCCCGCTCTCGCTCCGGCTGCGCGAACGTCTCACGCTCTTCGGCCTGGTCCTGATCGTCTGCCTGATGGTCCTGGCGTTCAAGAATGACATCGCCCGCAACTGGGGCACGATCGGCGATTTCTTCCAGCGACTGTTCGGCGGGTGACGCCGGGTATGCGCCGCACATCCGTCCGCATGGGTCTTCTGTCCACGCCGTGCGCTCCGGAGAGCGCCGGGCCCGGGACCCCACTGCGCATGATCGCCTGACACATCAGACAGCTACTCCCATGACCCTGCTTGCACTCGAATCAGTCACCAAGCGCTATGGCGGCGTAACCGCGGTGGATGGCGTGAGCTTCACCGTCGACCGCGGCCAGGTGGTCGGATTTCTCGGACCCAATGGGGCGGGGAAGTCCACCACCATGCGCATGATCACGCAGTACTATGACCCCGACGCCGGACGGATCCTGTTCGACGGCGTGCCCCTCGCGGACGCTGGTCTCGAGGCCAAGCGCCGGGTGGGCTATCTGCCCGAAAACAACCCGCTCTACACCGAGATGCTGGTGGCGGACTATCTGGCGTTCGTCGGTCGGCTGCGGGATCTGGGTCGCACCGCCCTGGCCAGCGGCCTGGACGAAGCCGTGATGTCCACCGGGATCGAGCCAGTGTACCACCGGCCTGTCGGTGAGCTGTCCAAGGGGTATCGCCAGCGGGTCGGGCTGGCCGCCGCGATCCTGCACCGGCCCGATCTGCTCGTGCTGGATGAACCGACCGAGGGGCTGGATCCCAATCAGCGGGTCGAGATCCGGCGGCTGATCAATGCCTTGGGTCAGGACCGGACCGTCATCCTCTCGACCCATATCCTTTCCGAGGTGCAATTCGTCGCCTCGCGGCTGCTCATCATCAATCGTGGCAGGATCGCGGCGGACGGTCCGGTCGAGGAGCTGCTCGGCCGCGCCGGTGGGCGGGTGACGATTGTGGTGGAAGCGGCGGGGCAGGGCGTGGCGAGTGGCATCGGGGCGCTGCCCGGCGTGGCGCAGGTGACGGAGTCCGCCTCGAGCGAGGGTCGGGTGCGCCTCACCCTGACTGCGTCGGCGACGGAGGACCTTCGGCCGGTGATCTTCCAGCTGGCGGCCCGCTCGGGCTGGGTGCTGTATGAGCTGCATCAGGAGGCGGGCAGCCTGGAAGCGCTCTTCCGCACCCTGACGCAGACCGGGGAGGCCGCATGAAGGCCGCCTGGACGATCGCACGCCGGGAGCTGAAGGCGATGTTCGACAGCCCCGCGGGCTATGTGCTGCTGGTCGTGTTCCTGGTGATCAACGCCTTCCTCTTCTTCCGTCAGGCGTACCTCACCAACTCCGCCTCCATGCGGGGGATGATGGATACGCTGCCCTGGCTGCTGCTCTTCTTCGTGCCGGCGGTGGCCATGCGGACGCTGGCGGAAGACAGCCGGAGCGGTCAGCTCGAAGTCCTGCTGTCGCAGCCGCTGACCGAACTCGAGCTTCTGCTCGGCAAGTATCTCGGGGCCACGCTCTTCCTGTGGACCGGCCTGCTCCTCTCCCTCATGATCCCGCTCGGCCTCTCGCTCGGGGCGGAGCTCGCGTGGGGCTCGATCACCGCCCAGTACCTCGGCGCGCTGCTGCTGGCCGCCGGCCTCGCCGGCGTGGGCGTCTGGGCGTCGTGCATCACCCGCAGCCAGATCACCGCCTTCATCGTCGCGGTCGCGGTGATGTTCGTGCTGGTCCTGGTCGGGCTGAACCCGCTCATCGTTGGCCTCCCGCCGCAGCTCGGCACCATCGCCGCCCGGCTCGGTGTGCTCAGTCACTTCGACAGCATCGGCCGTGGCGTCGTCGACCTGCGTGATGTGGTCTACTTCCTCTCGCTGGCGGCCATCTTCCTCACGCTGGCGTTCGGCGCCCTGATGCGGCGCAAGCTGGCGACCGGCACCGCCGCCGTCGGGCGCCTGCGTCTCGGCGTGCTGCTGATCGTGGCAACGCTCATCGTGGTCAACCTGCTGGGCAGCTTCATCGGTGGCCGGATCGACCTGACACCCGGCGGGGCCTACACCCTCTCCGCGGCGACGAAGCAACTGGTGCGCGGACTGGACGACGTCGTCACGATCAAGCTCTTCGCGTCGGACGAACTGCCGGCGGAAGTTGCCCTGATGAAGCGGGACCTGGATGACATCCTGAGCGATCTCCGCTCCGCCGGCGATGGCAAGATCCGCGTCGTCCAGCGTGATCCCGCCACCGACGAGGACGCCAAGCGGGACGCGCAGAACCTCGGCATCGCGCCGGTGCAGTTCAATGTCGTGGGCAAGTCGGAGCTGCAGGTAAAGGAAGGATTCCTCGGCCTGGTGGTGCAGTACGCCGATGCGCACGAGGCCATTCCGTTCGTCCGCCAGACGGGCGATCTCGAATATCGTCTCGCCTCCGCCATCCGCGGACTCACCCGCGGGCGGAAGGCCGTCCTCGGACTCATCGTGGCGATGGATGAGTGGGGGACCGAAGGCCGCAACCTCAACACCGTGCAGGAAGAGCTGGCGAAGAGCTACACCATCGTGCCGCTCTCGCTCGATGCTCCCGCGTCCCTGGCGGACTCCATCAATACCCTGATCGTCGTCGGGCAGCCGGATGTCCTGAGCCCGGAGATGGCGACGCGCCTGCAGCAGTTCTTCGCCCGTGGCGGCAGCGCACTGATCATGACGACGGGAGCGCCGATCGTTGGACGGACGCCAAAGTCGAGTGCGCGGGAGCCGGTCTGGAATGCGCTGACGAAACTGTTCGGCGTGAAGGTCCGGCCGGACCTGGTCTACGACATGCTCTCCAACCAGACCGTCCCGATTCCCTCCGAGGACGGCGGCAAGGTGTACCAGGCCTATCCGTTCTGGGTCCGGGTGCGCCCCGGCGCGGCGAGTACGGTAACGGAAGGGGTGGGCGAGGTGTTTCTGCCCTGGGCCAGCTCGATCGACACCACCGGCGCGCGACCCGGAAGCGTGACGCCGGTGCTGGTCACCAGTCGGGCGGGCGGCATCGCGGAGGGCGATATCGATCTGAGTCCGGAGCGCCAGTTTCCTCCGGTGGACCTCAAGACCCGGATGGTGGGCGTGCAGGTCCAGCCGCCAGCGAACGATTCCACGGGGCCGAAAGGCCGTCTCATTCTGGTAGGCAACATGGAGTTCGCGACCGATCGGTACCTCGGTGGTGCGCCCGACAATGCCGCCTTTGCCCTCAACGCCATCGACTGGCTGGCGCAGGACGAGGCGCTGATCTCCATTCGCAGCCGTGATCGTCGACCGCCACGATTGATCTTCACCAGTCAGGCCGTGCAGGACGGGGTGAAATACGCCAACATCATCCTGCTTCCGCTTCTCATCGCGGTGGTGGGCCTGATCCGCCTCCTCCTGCGGCGGCGCCGGGCGCTGCGGCCATGGGTCCCGCTCACGCCGCCGTCGGAGGTCGCCCGGTGAGCCCGATACTGCTCAAGCGCCTCGCCATCGTTTTCGCCGTCCTGATCGCCTCCTGGCTCCTGCTGCGGAGCGTGAGCCGGACCGGCGCCGACGGGGCGGAGGCCCTCGTCCTGCCGGCGCTGTCGTCCGCCACGGTGGATCAGATGGTGCTGGTGCGGGCGCTGGATTCGCTCGATCTGGTCCGTCGCGGGATGGAGTGGACCGTGAACGGCAATCCCGCCTCGCAGCGCGCGATCGATGCGTTTCTCGCCGCGGCGACGGATTCCACCTTCGTCAGCGAGCTCACCGCCCAGAGCGCGGCGTCGCACCAGCGGATGGGTGTCGACAGCGCCACCGGTCACCGCCTGACCTTCCGGAGCGGTGGGACCACGCGCCTCGACCTCTGGCAGGGCAACCGGGGTCCCGAACTCGACGGTTTCTATTTCCGCCGGGTCGGTGACACCACGGTCTACCTGGTGCGGGGTCAGTTTGCCGAGCTGAGCGGTCAGCCGGCCGATGAATGGCGGGACCGGCAACTGGCACGGATACGCCCGGCCACCGTCGGGGGAGTGCAGGTGGCGCGAGGGAAGGTCACCTACCAGCTCAGTCGGAGCGGGAAGGGATGGACGCTTTCCGGCGGCCGGGCGGCGGACTCGACGAGAGTCATCCGCTTTCTGGCGTTGTTTGGAGACCTGCGTGCCGCGGGCTTTCCCCACGCGTCCGATCTTCCCGGAATTCGCTTCGATCCCGCGGAACGGATCGTCACGCTCACCGACACCGCCGGCCAGACGCTGCTCGCCCTTCGACTCGACTCCACTGAAACCGGCTACTGGGCCCAAACCAGGGCCAGCCCGGCGGTCTACCGACTCGAGACCAGAGTCACCGAGTCGATCACGCCGGCGGAATCAACGCTCCTGGCGCGGTAGGCCGACCGACTCGGCTACCAGACCTTCCACCATTTCTTGTCGTCAGCTTCCTCGGACCGGACGGCCTTCGAGTCCCGCAGGTAGCCCTCCGGGACCGGCAGATCCGCTGTGAGCCGGGTCCGATCCTGCATGTCCGCCAGATCTTCGGCGAGGGCAATGGCCGAGGCATGGCGGTCGTTCGGGTGTTTGGCGAGCAGTCGAAGGATGATCCGCTCCAGCCGCTTGGAAATCTCCGGCCGTCGCGCGCGGGGTGGTTCCGGCCGCTCTTCCACGTGCATCCGGGCCAGCTCGAACCAGTCGCGGGACCGGAACGGGACCTCGCCGACGACCATCCGATACAGCATGATACCCAGCGAATAGAGATCCGATCGGCCGTCAGCCGCACGACCCTGGGCCTGTTCCGGCGAGATGTAGGCGGGTGTACCGATGGTCATCATGAACCCCGTGGCCGCCACATAGCCGCTGACGACCCGGGCGATGCCGAAGTCGGAGAGGATGACCCGGCCATCCTCCCCCAGGAGCACGTTGTCCGGCTTGATGTCCCGGTGGATCACGTTGCGGCCGTGGGCAAAGGCCAGGGCCTCAGTGACGCCCAGCGCGATACGAACCGCTTCCGCCTCGGGCATGAGCGCGTCGTCGGCCAGCCGCTGGCTCACGCTGTCGGTGTAGAGGTCCATGGTGAACCAGGCCAGCCCGCTCTCGCCGCCCACATCCTCGATGTGGATGATGCTCGGGTGGATCAGCTCGGCGGCGAATGCGGCCTCCTGCCGGAATCGGCTCTCGAACGCGGGGTCCGCCGCGTATCGTGGCTTCAAGACCTTGACAGCAAACGACTTGGCATCATCGCGCTGGCCGGCGAAGACCCAGGCGAACCCCCCTTGGCCGAGCAACCGCTCGAGGGTGTAGGGGCCGAGGCGGGTACCGGGAAGTGGGGCGGCAGCTGACATACGGGGTTGCCCGGTAGCGGGTGGCCGAGTAATTTGTTATGCTACTTGCGAATACGTGTCGACGGGCAATGGGCCCGAGACCAGCGCTCAGAGGATACACTACGCATGCCTTTTGACAAGCAGGCGGTCATCGCCAAGCAGCGGATGCACGAAACCGACACCGGGTCGGCCAAGGTGCAGGTCGCGCTGCTCACCACGCGGATCAACTCGCTCACCGACCATTTCCGCACTCACGCGAAGGACCATCACGGTCGCCGCGGCCTGCTGAAGATGGTCGGCACCCGTCGCCGGCTGCTCAGCTATCTCAAGAACAACGACCTGACCACCTACCGGTCGCTGCTCGAAGAACTCGGACTGCGGCACTAGTTGCAGTGTTCGAGACAGGGCGTCCCGCCACACCGGTGGGGCGCCCTTGAACCTTTTAGGGCCCCCAGACACAGGATCAGGTCGTGACCGCTCATCGCATTGAAACGCAGTTCGCCGGCCGTCCGCTCATTCTCGAGACTGGTCGCTTCGCCAAGCAGGCCGCAGGCTCCTGCTACCTGCAGTTCGGGGAGACCACCGTGCTCGCTGCGGTGACCGTCTCGCGCACCCAGTCCCATCTTCCCTTCTTCCCGCTGACGGTGGAATATCGCGAGAAGACCTACGCGGCGGGCAAGTTCCCCGGCGGCTTCCTCAAGCGGGAGACGCGCCCGAGCGACAAGGAGATCCTGGCCGCGCGCGGCGTCGACCGTTCGATCCGCCCGCTGTTCCCCGAGGGCTTCAAGAACGAAGTCCAGGTCTTCGTGACCGTGATCTCCGCCGACCAGGAAAATGACGCCGACGTGCTCGGTATCGTGGCCGCCTCGGTGGCGCTGTCGATGTCCCAGGTCCCCTGGGACGGCCCGATCGCCGCGGTGCGCGTCGGCCGGGTGGATGGCAACTGGATTCTCAATCCGACCTTTCAGCAGCTGGAGTTCTCCGCGCTGGACGTGACGGTGAGCGGTCTGGCCGACTCGATCATGATGGTCGAAGGCGGTGCCCTCGAGGTGTCCGAGGCCGAAATGCTGGAGGCGCTCAAGGTGGCCCAGAAGGGCATCCGCGAGCTGCTCGGGATCGCCGCCAAGGTGTCCGGCAAGGGCGCCAAGGAAAAGATGGCGTGGACCGCCGACGAGGCGCCCAAGGAGCTGGTCGCCCGCGTCACCGCGCTGGCCGAGGCCGACATGGCCAAGGCGATCAACGCGAAGGACAAGCATGGACGGGCCGCCGCCGCCGAAGCGGTGAAGACGAAGACCCGGGAGGCCATCGCGGCCGAATTCCCCGACCACGTCAAGCTGCTGGGCGGGCTGCTGGAGAACGTCGAGTACAAGGTCATGCGGGCGCAGGTGCTGTCCAAGGGCGAGCGGGTCGACGGCCGGGACCTCGACACCGTCCGGCCGATCGTCATCGACGCGGGCCTGCTGCCCCGGGTGCACGGTTCGGCGCTGTTCCAGCGCGGCGAGACGCAGGCCCTGGTGATCGCGACGCTGGGCACGGCGGACGACGAGCAGCGCATCGATTCGATCGACACCCTGGCCGAGTCGTCCAAGTCCTTCATGCTGCACTACAACTTCCCGCCCTACTCCACCGGTGAAGTGAAGCCGATGCGCGGCACCAGCCGGCGCGAGATCGGACATGGGGCCCTGGCGGAGCGGGCGCTCCAGCCGCTGCTGCCGCCCTTCGAATCCTTCCCCTACACGCTGCGGGTGGTGTCGGAGATCCTCGAGTCCAACGGGTCGTCGTCGATGGCCTCGGTGTGCGGCGGATCGCTCGCGCTCATGGACGCTGGCGTGCCGATGAAGGCGCCGTGCGCCGGCGTGGCGATGGGCCTGATCAAGGAAGGGAAGAAGGTCGCTGTGCTGACCGATATCCTCGGCAGCGAAGACAATCTGGGCGACATGGACTTCAAGGTTGCCGGGACGGCTGCCGGCATCACCTCGATCCAGATGGACATCAAGATCCAGGGCATGGATCTCAAGATCATGGAAGACGCCCTGGGCAAGGCGCTGAAGGGCCGGATGCACATTCTCGGCGAGATGGCCAAGGTGATCACCACCCACCGCCCGGAACTGTCGAAGTACGCGCCGCGCATTCTTACCATGATGATCAAGCCGGACAAGATCGGCGACGTGATCGGCCCGAAGGGCAAGACCATCCGGGGCATCCAGGAAGCGACCGGCGCCTCGATCTCCATCGATGACACCGGCCTCATCACGATCTCTTCGCCGGGCGGCGAGGGTGGCGAGAAGGCCCGCCAGATGATCGCCTCGATGCTGCAGGAGCCGGAGGTCGGCAAGATCTACGAGGGCCCGATCAAGAGCACGACGGCGTTCGGCGCCTTCGTCGAAATCATGCCGGGCGTGGAAGGCCTGCTGCACATCAGCGAGCTGCAGCACGGGCGGACCGAGAAGACCGAGGACGTCGTCAAGAAGGGCGACATCGTCAAGGTCAAGCTGCTCGAGGTCGATGACAAGGGCCGGATGAAGCTGTCCCGGAAGGCGCTGATCCCGAAGGAGTAGGCGGGACGACCTGTGGAAACGACCCGCCTGGCCCAGGGGCTGAGCCGCACGACAGCCCCGAACGGCCTGACGATCCTGACCGAAGTGCTCCCCGGCGTCCGTTCTGCGGCCGCCGGGGTGTGGGTTCGCACCGCGAGCGCCCACGAGCCGCGCCCGAAGATGGGCGTCTCCCACCTGCTGGAACACATGGTGTTCAAGGGCACCGAACGGCGGACCGCACGCCAGCTTGCCCTCGAACTCGAGGCGCGGGGCGGTTCGCTCGACGCCTACACCAGCCGGGATCACACCAACTATCAGGCGCATATCCTCGACGAGGATCTGCCGCGCGCGCTGGATGTGCTGACCGATCTGGTCCGCCGGCCGCTGCTGCGCGACACCGATCTCTCGCTCGAGCGGAAGGTCGTGCTTGAGGAGATCGCCATGGTGGATGACACCCCGGACGATCTCGTCTTCGAGCTGTTCAGCGAAAAGCTCTGGCCCGATCACCCCTACGGCTACTCCATTCTGGGTACCCCGGAGACGGTCGGCGCCCTCTCGGCGGGTGACGTCCAGGCGGCGCACCGCGCGGGGTATTTCCCGGGAAACTGCGTGATCGCCGTAGCCGGGCATGTCGACCACGAGCAGGTTGTGGAACTGCTGGCCAAGGAGGGCTGGTGCGACGGCGAGCGAACCGGCGCCTCCCATCCGCCCGTGCCCGGCCGGATCGCTGCCCGGGGAGAACGGCACCAGATCGAGCGGGACACCTCACAGGTCCACCTCCTCTTCGGCTCCGATACCTTTCCCTACCGGGACCGGCGCCGCTTCGCCCTCTCGATCCTCACCAATGCTTTCGGCGGCGGGATGTCGAGCCGGCTGTTCCAGCGCATCCGGGAGGAACTCGGGCTCGCCTACGCGATCTACGCCTACCAGCAGTTCTTCCAGACTGCGGGGGTGGCCGGGGTCTACATCGGCACCCAGCCGGCGACCGCGGCGCAGGCCACCGATGCCATCCAGTCCGAGTATGCACTGCTGGCGGCGGAGGGATTGAGCGCGGAGGATGTCGCGCAGGGCAAGCAGCAGCTCAAGGGGCAGGTCATGCTGTCGCTGGAGAGCCCAGTGAGCCGGATGAACCGGCTGGCCACGCTGGTGCTGCACGACGAACCGTACCAGCCGCTGGATCAGATTCTTGCCGAGATCGATGCGGTCCGCAGGGAGGATGTGGCCGCGCTGGCGGCGGAGTTCTTCGCGCCGGAGAGACAGACGGTGGTGCGGCTGGGACCGGAATGAGTCGGCGGCCGTCAGCCATCAGCAGACAGCCATCACCCGTCAGCCCTCCGCCGTCAGCCGTCCATGCATTGTCGTACTGACGGCTGAGGGCTGACGACTGTCGGCTGCCCACCAATCACCATCGTTCAAGGCGAGACTCGCATGATCATCGGCGTCCCGAAGGAGATCAAGACCAACGAAAACCGTGTGGCCCTCGTCCCGGCGGGAGCGGAAGCCTGTGCCACCCGCGGGAACACGGTCTATGTGGAGCAGGGCGCCGGGATCGGGAGCGGCTTCCCCGATGAAGCCTATGTCGCCGCCGGGGCGAAGATCCTCCCGACCGCGGACGATGTCTGGGCCCGGGCGGAGATGATCATGAAGGTGAAGGAGCCCATCGCGGTCGAGTGGCCCCGGATGCGCGCCGGCCAGATCATCTATACCTATTTCCATTTCGCCGCCGCCGAGGAGCTCACCCGCGCCGTCATCCAGTCGAAGGCGGTCGCGGTGGCCTACGAGACCGTGCAGCTGCCCCATGGCGAGCTGCCGCTGCTCACCCCGATGTCGGAAGTTGCCGGCCGGATGGCGGTGCAGGAGGGGGCGAAATACCTCGAGAAGGTGTATGGCGGGAGCGGCGTCCTGCTCGGTGGCGTGCCCGGAGTGGCGCCAGCCGAAGTGGCGATCATTGGTGGCGGTGTCGTCGGCATCAATGCGGCGAAGATGGCGGCCGGCCTCGGGGCGCGGGTGACCATCCTTGATATCTCGCTCGACCGGCTGCGGTACCTGTCGGATGTTCTGCCGGCCAACGTGACCACGATCTACTCCAACCGGCACAACATCCTCGAGGCCATCCGCCGGGCCGATCTCGTCGTGGGTGCCGTCCTGCTCCCCGGTGCCAAGGCGCCCCACCTGGTCAAGCGGGAAGACCTCAAGCTCATGAAGCCCGGTTCCGTCATCGTGGATGTCGCGGTCGACCAGGGGGGCTGCGTCGAGACCATCAAGCCCACGACCCACGAGAATCCGACCTACTTCGTCGATGGAATCCTGCACTATGCCGTGGCCAACATGCCCGGCGGTGTGCCTCGCACCTCGACGCTCGCGCTGACCAACGCCACCCTCCCCTACGGCCTTCGCCTGGCGCGGGATGGCTGGAAGAAGGCGTGCAAGGATGACCGGGCGCTGAGGCTCGGCCTGAATGTGGTTGAAGGGCAGGTGGTGTATCCCGGCGTTGCCGAGGCCTTTGGTCTGCCGCTGGTGGGGGTGGAGAAGCTCCTGTAGAAGGTGGCAGGTGGCAGTGTGCGGGTGGCAGCGAGCGAGGATTCCGCTGCCACTCTTCCGCCCGCCAGCCACCGGTCGCCAGGTGTCTGCTGCTCCCCGCCACTCGCCAGTCAACGCTGCCACCTGCTACCTGCCACCTACTGATGCTCGACATCCGCTTCACCCGCCTGCCCCACGGTGCCGGCCTCCCGGTCCCGACCCCGGCCACCCCGGGATCGGCCGGGTTGGACGTTGCCAGTGCGGAGGAGGGCATCCTGACGCCGCTCGAGCGCCGGCTGTTCCGCACCGGCTTTGCCATCGCGATTCCCTCGGGTTACGAGTGCCAGATCCGGCCGCGCTCGGGGCTGGCCCTCAAGCACGGGATCACCCTTCCCAACAGCCCGGCGACGATCGACAGCGACTACCGGGGCGAGCTAATGGTCGCGCTGGTCAACCTCGGTTCGGAACCGTTCGCGGTCACGCGGGGCATGCGGATCGGGCAGCTGGTCTTTGCCCGGGTGGAGCAGGCCACGTTCCGGGAGGTGGCCGAGCTGCCGCCGACCAGCCGGGGCGAGGGCGGGTTCGGGTCGACCGGACGCTAGTCGCCCGATCGGCCACCGGTCCGGGTCGACTCTTCTGGCGGGTGGTTCTGGTGATCCCGGTCACGCTCCCCCGGCTGGCCGAGCGGTGCGACTGCCAAGTCACCTAAGTCACCGTCTTGTCCCCTCTTAGGCCCATCGTTACCTTTGCCGACATTCCGCTTCCTCTGGCGTCGTGATGAAGTTTTCCTTGCCAAAATTCGGGTCGTTTCTTCCCGCGAATGAGATCGCGGTGGACCTTGGTACGGCCAACACCCTGATCTATGTCAAGGGTGAGGGCATCGTGCTTAACGAGCCGTCCGTCGTGGCCATTGAAAAAGCGACGGGCAAGATCAAGGGCATCGGGCTCGACGCCAAGCGCATGCTCGGCCGCACGCCGGATGGCATTCTGGCCGTGCGTCCGCTCAAGGATGGCGTGATCGCGGACTTCGATGTCACCGAAAAAATGCTGCGCCATTTCCTCAAGACGATCATCGACAAGCATGTTTTCCGGGTGCGGCCGAAGGTCATCGTCTGCGTCCCGTCCGGCATTACCGAGGTGGAACGCCGCGCGGTGCGTGACTCGGCCGAAACCGCCGGGGCCAAGCAGGTCGACATGGTCGCGGAGCCGATGGCGGCCGCGATCGGGGTCGGGCTCCCGGTGGAGACGCCCACCGGCAACATGGTGATCGACATCGGCGGCGGGACGACGGAGATCGCGGTCATCGCCTTGTCAGGCATTGTCTCCGATACCTCGATTCGCGTCGGCGGCGATGAACTGGACCAGGCCATCGTGCAGTTCATGCGGAAGAACTACAACCTGCTCATCGGCGAGCCCACCGCCGAGGCGATCAAGGTGAAGATCGGTTCCGCCGCCCCGACGGGCGACGAACGCGAGATGGAAGTGAAGGGCCGGGATCTCGTCTCGGGCATTCCGAAGACGGTGCGGGTCCATTCGAGCGAGATCCGCGAGGCGGTGCAGGAGCCGATTCAGCAGATCGTCGACGCCGTGCGCCGCGCGCTGGAGATCACCCCGCCGGAACTGGCCAGCGACATCGTCGACCGGGGAATCATCATGACCGGCGGCGGCGCGCTGATTCGCGGGCTCGACATCCTGCTCGCTCAGGAAACCGGGCTTCCGATCCACGTGGACGAAGATCCGCTGACCTGCGTCGTGCGCGGCGCGGGCCGGATTCTCGACGATTACGAGAAATACCAGAGCGTCCTGTACCGCTAAATGCCTCCCCGGTCGGACCGCACGCTGTCCCGGCGGGACACCGCCCTGTTCGCCGTCTGCGTCCTGCTCTCGGCGCTGATGCTGGTGCGCCCCGCCTGGGGGGACGCCGCTGCCGGGACCGTCCGCCGCTCCGTCCTGGTTCCCTTCCTCTGGATCCAGGGGTGGTCCGAAGCCTCCCGCACGAGTCGTGCTTCCTTCGACGCCCTGCGGGCCCAGCGCGACTCGGCATCCTACGCCGCCCAGTTCCTCCCCGCCCTCCGCTCCGAGAACCAGCGACTGCGCGGCCTGTTGAGCCTGGGCGCCCGCCTGACGATACCGTACCGGGCTGCCGAGGTCCTGCACCAGTCCGGGCCCACCGATGGGCGGACCCTGTTGCTGTCGATCGGCCGGCGCCAGGGCGTGCGGGAGTTTTCCCCGGTGATCGGCCCCGACGGCCTGCTCGGGGTGGTTCGGACGGTTGATCCGGAGCGCAGCGTGGCGCTGACCTGGGCGCATCCCGAGTTCCGGGCCAGTGCCTTTGCGCTCTCGGTCGGCGTCTTCGGCGTGGTGCGGGCGGCGGTGCAGGTGACGGGCAGCAATCAGTTGCTCCAGCTCCGCGGTGTCGCCATCCGGGACTCGGTACCCAACGGCACGCTCGTCGTGACCTCCGGCCTCGGTGGGGTGTATCCACCCGGCATCCCAGTCGGGACCGTGGTCGGTCAGGCGCAGGAAGAGACCGGCTGGGAGCGGATCTACGTCCTGCATCCCGCGGCCAGCCCCGAGGCGGCGACGCAGGTGCTCGTGCTGCTGGGCATGACCGACACGAGTCTCGCGAGGCTGTTCACCGGAGACAGTGCACCGTGATGGCGATCCGGGGCGAGCGGGGCCGACTCTGGAGCGTGCTGGCCTTGCTGGTCGTACTGCAGTTCGCGCTCCGGCCCCGGCTCGGCATGCCGTCGGTGGCCCCCGATTTCCTGATGGTCGCGCTGTTGCTCTTCGCCATTCGCAGCCGGCCTGGTGCCGCCGCCGTGGCGGGGTTTCTGGTCGGCCTCGCCGGTGATGCGATGGCTCCCGCCCGGGTGGGCGCCGGTGCCCTGGCGCACACCGTCGTCGGCTACCTCGCCGCGTGGGGGCGGGCCGTCTTCTTCCCCGACAATCTCTTCGTCAACGGGCTGGTCATCGCCCTCGGTGTCTGGCTGCGCAACGCCATTCAGTTGCTGGCGAGCGGCGCCGGGACGGGCAGCCTCCCGAGCCAGCTCTTCGTCTGGGCCCCGCTGCAGGCGCTGACGACCGCGCTCACGGCGACGCTGGTGCTGATGCTGTTCCAGCGCTGGCTCGATATCCGGATCGAAGGATGAGGGAGTTCCACCCGACCCGGATGCGGGAGCGCTCGCTCCGGGCACGCGTGGTGGTCGGAATCGCCTTCCTCGTGCTGCTCGGCGCCTTCTTCCGCACCCAGATTCTCCAGAACGACCGGTACCGGCTCCGGGCGGAAAACAACCGCCTCCGGCCCGTCCCGCTGCAGCCTGCCCGGGGAACCATCTACGATCGGCGAGGCCGGGTGATCGCCGAAACGGTACCGGGCTTCTCCGTCGCGCTGCTCGCGTCGTCCACCGACTCGCTGCGCCGGGTGCTCGAGCGCTTCCGGACCGTCGTCCCGCTCGACTCCGCCGACCTGGAGGCGGTCGTTAACCGCTACCTGCAGGCCCGCTATCAGCCGGCACTCGTGCTGGGCAACGCATCACGGGAAGCGGTCGCGCGGCTGGAAGAACACCGACTGATCCTGCCGGGCCTGGTGGTCCAGTCGGAGCCCCGCCGGATCTACCCCCGCGGCACCGCCGTCGCCCATCTGGTTGGCTACGTGGGGGAAGTGACCCAGTCCGACCTCGATGCCAAGCGCTACTCCGGGGCCCGGCTGGGTTCCGTCGTCGGGCGATCCGGGCTGGAGCAGGAGTACGACGACACGCTGCGCGGCACGCCAGGGGTGCGGTACATCGAGGTGGATGCGCGCGGCCGACTGGTGCGGGAGCAGGGCGCGGCGGTGCCGTTGCCATCGCTGGCAGGCCGCAACCTGGTGACCACGATCGATCTCGACCTGCAGTTCTTCATCGACAGCATCTGGCCCAAGGGCCAGGCGGGCGCGATGATCGCGATGACGCCCAAAGGCGAGATCCGCGCGCTGTACTCCACCCCGGCCTACGATCCCAACGCGTTCATCGGCGGCATCTCCTCGGCGGAATGGCGCCGGCTCAACGGCGATCCGACGCTGCCGCTGCTCAATCGGGCGCTGCAGGTGAAGTACCCTCCGGGCTCCCCTTTCAAGCTGGCCACCGCCGCGATGGCCCTCAGGCGCGGCCTGGTCGACATGCACACCCACATGCCGACGCCCTGTACCGGCGGCATGCAATACGGCAATCGCTACTTCAAGTGCTGGAACAAGCGTGGCCACGGGTCGCTCGATCTCGAAGGCGCCATCTCGGGGAGCTGCGATGTGTATTTCTACCAGCTCGGCCTGCGCATTCAGCTGGCGGAGATCCTGGCCGACGGCGTCCGCATGGGGTTTCGCGAACGAACCCATATCGACCTCGTCAACGAGGTCACGCCGATCTGGCCGCCGGCCATCAGCTACTACAATGAGCATTACGGACCGCGGGGCTGGAGCAATGCGGCGGTACTCAACTTGTCGATCGGCCAGGGGGAGAACACCCAGACCCTGGTCAACATGGTGCGGTTCTACGCGGCCCTGGCCGGTGACGGCAAGACGCCGACCCCGTACCTGGTGCGGCCCGACAGTGCGGTGAGCTACGACCTGAAACTGACCCACGCACAGCTCGAGGGGCTCCGCGCCAGCATGGTGGCGGTGGTCGAGCGCGGCACAGCCGCGCGCAGCCGCATCCAGGAGTTCAAGGTCGGTGGCAAGACGGGAACGGCGCAGAATTCACATGGACTGGATCACGGCTGGTTCCTCGGTTTCGCGCCAGCCGAAAAGCCGGAAATCATCATCGGCGCAATCTTCGAGTTCGGCGAGCATGGCAGCACCGTGGCTCCCTATGTCGTCCAGGCCATCAGGCGGTATGTCCTCGGGCCAGATGCCGGTCCCAGCACCGTCATCCGGCTGAATCTCCCCGGGGATGCGCCGACCGGCGCCCCACGGCCGATTCCGGCGCCGACCGACAGTGCGGCAGGGCCGGAGCCGTCCGCACCGGTTCCCACCCGCCGATGAGTCGCCATCTCGGTATCGATCGACCGCTGCTCGCGGCGCTCGGCCTTCTGCTGCTCTATGGAGTGGTCGTCCTCTACTCGGCGGGCCAGACCGACGTCCCGAGTTTCGCGGCCGCGGGCGCGTGGCGCCGGCAACTGGTCTGGATCGGGGCTGGCGCGGTGATCGCCTCTCTGGCGTTCCAGCTCTCTCCGCGTCTCCTGGAGTGGGCCGGCCTGCCGGTCTACGCGCTGGCGCTCCTGCTCCTGGCCGCCACCCTGGTGATCGGCGGCGGGGCAGGGACCGCCGCCAGCAGCAAGAGCTGGATCTATATCGGCGGTCACGCCATCGGGCAGCCGGCCGAGTTTGCCAAGCTGGCTGTCGTGCTGATGCTCGGACGCCATCTCTCCAGCCGGCGGGCATCTCCCGAAACGTTGCGCGAGGTCATTCCCTGTTGCCTGATCGCGGGGGTGCCCGCGCTGCTGGTTCTAGCCCAGCCCGATCTCGGCAGCGCGCTCGTCTTCGTCGGCATTCTCTTCGCCATGCTCTTCTGGGCGGGAACACCGGCATCCGTGCTGGTCTTTCTTGCTTCACCGGTCGCCAGCCTGCTCCTCGCCTTCAATCTCTGGTCCTGGCTGGGCTGGATCATTCTGCTGAGCATCCTGCTTTTCGTCTGGCGGCCCTATTTCTGGGAAGGGGTCGCGGTGTTGGGCACCAACTCCATCATGGGGTTTGCCGCGCTGCCGGTCTGGCGCAAGCTGGCGCCGTACCAGCAGAACCGGCTGCTCACCTTTCTCAACCCTGAGGCCGATCCGCAGCGGGCCGGCTATCACGCCATCCAGTCCAAGGTCGCCATCGGCTCGGGAGGCTGGTTCGGCAACGGGTACCTCGAGGGACCCCAGAAGCGGCTGGCCTTCATCCCGGAGCAGCACACCGACTTCATCTTCGCCGTGCTGGGCGAGGAACTCGGGTTTGTCGGCGTGCTCGTCGCCCTGGTGCTCTTCTTCGTCCTGTTTTCGATCCTGATACGGATTGCCCGCCGGACCACCGATCCGTTCACCAGTCTGGTGGTCTTCGGCATCCTTGGCCTGCTCTTCACCCATGTTTTTGAGAACATCGGGATGACGGTCAATGTGATGCCGATCACCGGCATCCCGCTGCCGTTTTTCTCCTACGGCGGCTCCTTCGTTCTGGCCACCGCCGTGAGCATCGGGCTCGTCTTCCGAGCTGCATGGGACGCTCGGCTCGGTGGTTATGTTGATATATGACAACAGCTTAGACTGTTGGGACTGGCGCGGTTGGGGGCGGTACGTCAAATTGGGGCAGTTATTGGATCACCGGCAGTCGACCTCTAACTCCTCCCGAACCCCCCTATGGCCATCATGGCATGGTTTAAAAAAGAACGGAAGACCCGCGCTTCCGTCCGGGAGCGCCTCGAGATTCCACTCGATGCCTGGGAAAAGTGTGATGCGTGTGGGTACGTCGATATCCGCGAGAAGTTCGACCGGAACTACAATGTCTGCCCCGAGTGTGGCCACCATCGCCGATTCAGTGCCGAGGAGTACGTTGAGCTGCTGACGGACGACGGCAGCTGGCGCGAGTTGTACGCCAACCTTCGTTCCGCCGATCCGCTTTCCTTCGAGAAATATCCCGAGCGCCTGGTCATCGCCCAGAACAAGGTTGGGACCTCCGATGCGATCTCTGTCGGCACCGCCAAGCTGGAAGGCTCGGCCCTGAATCTCGGCGTGATGAACTTCGCGTTCATGGGCGGCTCCATGGGGTCGGTGGTCGGCGAAAAGATTGCCCGGCTGGCCCGGCGGTCTGCCGAGAAGCGGGTTCCCATGGTGCTGGTCTGCACCTCGGGCGGTGCCCGGATGCAGGAGGGATTGTTCTCTCTCATGCAGATGGCCAAGACATCGGCCGCGATCGCCCAACTGTACGCCCTCTCCGTTCCCTACATCAGCATCCTGACCAATCCCACCACTGGCGGCGTGTCCGCCTCCTTCGCCATGCAGGGCGACGTCATCCTGGCGGAGCCGGGTGCAGTCGTCGGCTTCGCGGGGCAGCGGGTGATCAAGCAGACGATCGGGCAGGACCTGCCTGAGGGGTTCCAGACCGCGGAGTTCCTGCTGGAGAAGGGGCAGGTTGATGAGGTCGTGCCCCGTCCTTCGCTGCGGGAGACGACGGCCCGCCTGCTGCGGCATATGCGCGGGCAGCGCCTGGCGGAGGAGAGCGAGTAACGAGACATCCGTCTCCTTCCGGAATGTCGAGCCCCGCGCGGAACTGGCGGGGCTTTCTCATGTCCCTACGTGGCGGGTGGAGTGAGCGGCAGCAGATAGTGAATCGGGTGCTCGTAAAACGTCGGTTCAAAGACCGCCCCTTCCGCGTCGGCCATGAACGCCCGGCGCAGCTCATCCGGCATCCGGCGGTCGATCTCGGCCGCCAGCGCCCTTGCCTCCTCCACCCGGCCTTTCAGCTTGCCGCGCGCCACCTCCTCGCAGGCCCCGAACAGCACCCACCAGTAGGTCTCGTCTGCCTCACGCTCGATGATGTCCAGGGGGAAGAGGTGGCAGATCAGCGGTCGGTCGGCGTACGCCGAGCAGCCATGCTGCGGGCCCTCGTAGAACGGGCAGCGGCAGCCCTGGCGGTTGAGCCGGGTGGCGGAGCCCTTGCCGTAGAGCTTGAGCTGGAGGTCGCGTGCAGCGACCTGCTCCCGCGGCGTGAGGTACACCACGCTCCGCTCGCAGCGCTCGCACTCGGGACAGAGGGTGAAGCCGGCGGTGAGCTGCTGGAACCCCGGGATCGCGATCAGCTGCTGGATGAACGGATCGGGCAGGGTGGTGAATCGACCCATGGCTCGTGGTGTTGGTGGAGGATACATTCGGGGGCATCGCGTGACCGGTGCAATAGTAAGTGCGTTCGCCCCCTTGGAAAGTCCGCTCGGCGCCATGCCCCTGTCGTATGAGGAAGCGCTCGCCTTCCTCTTTCCCCGCACGACCACCATCAGGTTCGGGCTCGCCACGACGCGGGCCCTGCTGCAGGCCGTCGGGAATCCGCAGGACGTCTTCCCGACCATCCATATCGGCGGCACCAACGGGAAAGGCAGTGTCAGCACGCTGTGTGCGGCGGCACTCCGGGCCCACGGGCTCCGGGTCGGGCTCTACACCTCGCCCCATCTGGTTTCCTTCCGCGAGCGCATCCAGGTCGATGGTCAGCCGATCTCCGAGGTGGCCGTCGCGATGTGGACCGGGCAGCTCGAGCCGCTGATCCGGGAGCGGCACGCCACCTTCTTCGAGGCGACCACCGTGATCGCGCTGGCCCACTTCGCGGCGCGCGGCGTGGATATCGCCGTGGTCGAGGTGGGGCTGGGGGGCCGGCTCGACAGCACCAACGTGCTGACGCCGCTGGTCAGCGCGGTCACCAAGATCGAGAAGGACCACATGAAGTACCTGGGCAACACCCTGGAGCTGATCGCCCGGGAGAAGGCGGGGATCGCCAAGCCCGGGGTGCCGTTCGTGATCGGCGAGACCCGGCCGAGGCTGATCGAGGTGCTCCGGCAACAGGCGCGTTCGGCGGCCCGGCGTGCCGGGCCGAAAGGCGTCCCGGCCCCCCGCCAGCCGGCCGTCGTACGGGTACTGCCCAAGGAGTACCTCTGGTCGGGCCCATTGGGCTTGCTGGGGCCACACCAGCGGCGGAACGCCGCGCTGGCGCACGGGGTCCTGATGGCGCTGCCGTTGCGCTACCGTCCCACCCCCGATGCGATAGCCAGCGGGTTCGGCTCGGCCCGTATCGCCGGCCGGCTCGACCGCCGGGGGAAGTGGCTGTTCGACGTCGCCCACAATCCCGATGGCATGCGCGCGCTCGTGGCCGCCGTCAAGTCGATGGACCTGCCCCGGCCAATTCACGCGGTCGTCTCGATCCTTGGCGACAAGGCGTGGCCGGAAATGCTGGTGCGCCTGGATGCAGGGATTGACCGCGGGATCTGCACGATCGCCCCGTCGGCCGCGGGCCGGCGCTGGAACCTCTGGTGGCTGCAGCGCTGGCTCAGGGACCCGAGCCGGCCGCCGGCGAGCGCGGAGTGGCGGCTCACGCCGGACTTCCGCCAGGCGCTGCGGGAGGCGGAGGAGGGGGCGGGGACGATTCTGGTGACCGGATCGTTCCACACGGTGGGGGATGTGATGACGGCCCTGGGGATGGAGCCGTGAACCGCTGGCGGCAGGCGGGGCGTCCGGGCGAGGGGGGCAGTCCAATTCAATCGGCGATAGGCGGGGCGTTGAGGGAGGCCGCAGCGAAATCCGGCCGGCGCGGAGCGGAGCATCCCCGGCTCCGCCGGGGCCGACCACCGGTCGGCCCGTACCCGCGAGTGCCCGGGGGCCTGTAGTCGTCGGGCGCGGGTGCGGCTATTTTCCCGCCCTATGTCAACCCAGCCCCTGCCGGGCTTCCGGGACTTCTATCCCGCCGATCTCACCTTCCGCAACCACATCTTCGAGGCCTGGCGCCGGGTGGCCCGGCGCTACGGTTTCGAGGAGTTCGACGGTCCTCCCCTCGAGCCGCTGGAGCTGTACACCGCCAAGAGCGGCGAAGAGATCGTCGGCCAGTTGTACAGTTTCGAGGACAAGGGGGGGCGGCGGGTCTCGCTCCGGCCGGAGCTGACCCCCACCGTCGCCCGGATGATCGCCGCGCGGGCCGGCGGGATGAAGAAGCCGATCCGCTGGTTTTCCATTGGCCAGATGTTCCGCTACGAGCGGCAGCAGAAGGGCCGATTGAAGGAATTTTACCAGCTTAACTGCGACCTGATCGGCGAGCCGGGGCCGCTAGCCGACGCGGAGATGATCGCGCTGGCAATCGATTCAATGCGGGAGTTCGGGCTGGGTGCTGACGCGGTCCGCGTCCGACTCAGCGACCGGCGCATGCTTACCTCGCTCCTCTATCTGGCCGGAGTTACAAAAGATCAGCTTCGTGACGCGTATGCGGCGATTGACAAGGTCGAGAGATCGCAACGCAGTGAGCAGGAGGCACAACTCGGAAGGGTCGGGATCAATCTAGCGACAGCGAAAGCGATCTTTGACACGATTACTCTCCGAACGACCGCGGAAATCGAGAGTGAACTCGCTGCACGCCCTGACTCCGAGCACGTTCAGCAAGCCCGGTCCGCGCTATCGTCATTGCGAGTTGTCGAGCAGGTATTGTCGGACATGGGACTTGGCGACTTCGTCGATATCGACCTGAAGATCGTCCGCGGGTTGGCCTATTACACCGGGACGGTGTTCGAGCTGTTCGACGCCGGCCGCTCGCTCCGTGCCATCGCTGGTGGCGGCCGGTACGATGGTCTCCTCCACCAGCTCGGTGGCGTCGATCTTCCGGCCGTGGGGTTCGCCATCGGTGACGTCGTCCTTGGCGACCTGCTCAAGGAACGCGGCCTGACGCCCGCGGCGGCCAGTGCCATCGACGCCTTCGTGGCCGGGGTGACGCCGGAAGATCATGCCCATGTGCTGCGGATCACCCACGAGCTCAGGAATGCCGGAGTGCGCGTGGAATTCTCCCTGCGCGACGAGGCGCTGGGCAAACAGCTCAAGCTGGCCGACGCCCGGCGGGCCCGCTTCGCCGTCGTGATCGGCCCCGACGACCGGGCAAAGGGCGAGGTGCAGTTGAAGGATCTGAAGCTGAAATCGCAGGTCGCCGTACCGCTGGCGCTCCTGGCTGGCGAGCTCGTTTCGCGATTGCGGTCACCAACGGCCAACGGCTAACGGCCAACGGCCCTTCGCTGACGGCTGACGGCCGACGGCTGACGGCTCATCACAGTTACTCCGACCGACCGAAGGTGCGTCCTCGATGGCCGACGACAAGAAGCTGACCACCCGCGCGCAGGACTTCAGCGCCTGGTACAACGAAGTGATCATGCGGGCCCAGCTGGCCGACTACAGCCCGGTGCGCGGCTGCATGGTCATCCGGCCCAACGGCTATGCGATCTGGGAGCAGATGCAGCGCGCGCTGGACGACATGTTCAAGGACCGCGGGGTGCAGAACGCCTACTTCCCGCTGCTGATTCCGCAGAGCTTCTTCGCCAAGGAAGCGGAGCATATCGAGGGCTTTGCGCCGGAACTGGCGGTCGTCACCCACGGCGGCGGGAAGGAGCTGGAAGAGCCGCTGGTCATCCGGCCGACCTCCGAGACCATCATCTACTCGATGTACGCCAAGTGGATCCAGAGTCATCGGGACCTGCCGATGCTCATGAACCAGTGGTGCAACGTGGTGCGCTGGGAGATGCGGACCCGCCTCTTCCTCCGGACGGCGGAGTTCCTCTGGCAGGAAGGTCACACCGCGCACGCGAACGAGGCCGAGGCCGAGGCCTTCACCCTGGAAATCCTCCAGGTGTACCGCACCTTCGCGGAAGAGTGGATGGCGATGCCGGTCATCACCGGCCGGAAGACCGACAGCGAGCGGTTCGCCGGTGCGCTCCGGACCTATTGCATCGAGGGGCTGATGCAGGACAACAAGGCGCTGCAGGCGGGCACGAGTCACAACCTCGGCCAGAATTTCGCCAAGGCCTTCGACGTGAACTTCCAGGGCGCCGATGGCCAGCTGGCCTACGTCTGGAACACCTCCTGGGGCGTCTCGACCCGCCTGGTCGGCGCGCTGGTCATGACGCACGGCGATGACAACGGCGTCATCACGCCACCCCGCCTGGCGCAGTACCAGGTCGTGATCGTGCCGATCTACAAGAGCGATGAGGAACGGGAACTGGTCATGAAGGCGGCCACGCTGACGCTGCGCGAACTCAAGGCCGGCGGCATCCGGACCCATCTCGATGCGCGCGACGGCATGAAGCCGGGCGCCAAGTACTACGAGTGGGAGGGGCGCGGCGTCCCGTTCCGGCTGGAGATCGGGCCGCGGGATGTGGCGGGCGGCACCGTGATGCTGGCGCGCAGGACCGGCGGCAAGAAGATGTCGTTCCCGACCGAGGGGCTGGGCAAGACCCTCCGCATCGAGATCGACGCCATGCAGCAGGAACTGCTCGATGCCGCCCGCCTGCGGCGGGAGCAGAACACCATCCGCGGCATCACCAAGGCGTCATTCCTCGACTTCCTCGAGCGGGATGGCGGCTTCGCCTATGGCGGCTGGTGCGGTGACGCGGCCTGCGAGACGGACATCAAGGAGCAGACCAAGGCCACGATCCGCTGCCTGCCGGACGAAGAGTTCCGCTCACCCGAGGCGCCCGTCACCTGCATGTGGTGTGGCAAGCCGTCGGTCGCGGAAGCGGTGTGGGCGAGGTCGTACTGATGACCGACGTGTCCGCCGGGCGCAGGAGGGAAGCCCCGGTCGAGGTCGCGCCGTTCCGGGCGGCGCTCTTCGCCGACGCGGGCCTGGAGCGGCGTGGGGTTTCGCTCTACTTCGGTGGCGTCCGCCTGAGCGAGATCGCCGCCATCGTCGGCACCCCGGTCTACGTCTACAATGCCGGGGTGATCCGCGCCCAATACAAACGGCTGGACGATGCGCTCTCCGCCGTCCCGCACAAGATCTGCTTCGCGGTCAAGGCCAACAGCACGCTCGCGGTGCTGCGGGTCTTCCGCGATCTTGGCGCCGGGGCGGATATCGTCTCGGGCGGCGAGATGCAGCGGGCACTCGCGGCGGGGTATCCCGCCGAGCGGATCGTGTTCAGCGGAGTGGGGAAGTCACCGGCGGAGCTCGAGGCGGCGCTGGCCGCCGGTGTCGGCCACATTCATCTCGAGTCGGCCGACGAACTCGAGAAGCTCGGCGCCATCGCCGATCGGATGGGGTGCACCGTTGCGGTGGGCATCCGGGTCAATCCGGATGTCACCGCCGAGACGCACCCCTACATCGCCACCGGGCAGGGCGGCATCAAGTTCGGGGTCCCCTTCGACCAGGTGGTGGACCTTGCGCTGGCGGTGCATCACCACAAGCGGCTCCGGCTGGACAGCCTCGCGATGCACATCGGCAGCCAGATCCTCGATACCTCGCCCTACGCCCAGGGCGTTACCAAGCTTACCGCGCTGGTGCAACGCATCCGCGCCGCCGGCATCGAGACGCTCCGGAACCTCGACATCGGGGGTGGACTCGGTATCCGGTACAAGGACGAGGTTCCGCTTGATCCGATCCGGTTTGCCGAAGCCATCCTGCCGATCGCGCGGGAGACCGGACTCACGGTCGTCATGGAGCCGGGAAGATTTCTCGTGGGGAGTGCCGGGCTCCTCCTCACCACCACGCTCTCGCGCAAGCATTCCGGCGGCAAGGAACTGGTGCTGGTGGACGCTGGCATGAACGATCTGGTGCGCCCCAGCCACTATATGGCCTATCACGATATCGTCGAGCTGGAATCGGCCGGTCGAGCGGAGACAGTGGTGGATGTGGTCGGGCCGGTGTGCGAGACGGGGGATTTCCTCGCCCGCGACCGCACCCTTCCCGGCCTCGCTCACGGAGAGGCGCTTGCGGTGCTCGGGGCGGGAGCATACGGCTTCGTGATGGCATCGACCTACAACGGCCGGCCCCGCCCGGCGGAAGTGCTGGTTGATGGCGACCGGTGGGCCATCGTCCGGCCGCGGGAAACAGTGGAGTCGCTGTTTGCCGGAGAGACGGCGGAGCCGAGCTGGGAGAGATAGTGGGCGGAGTAAGGAGTGAGGAGGAACTGCGTCGTCTCGTGCTTCTTCCTCACCCCTCACTCCTCACTCCCTACTGCTTCACACACAGCATTCAGGCGAGACATGACCCAGCATCACCGCGGCATCCTGATCATCGACTTCGGTTCGCAGTACACCCAGCTGATTGCGCGGCGGGTGCGCGAGTCGAATGTGTACTGCGAAATCCATCCCCCCTCGCGCAATGTCGAGTGGATCCGGCAGTGGCAGCCGCAGGGCATCATCCTCTCCGGCGGCCCCAATTCGGTGTACGGTGAAAACGTCCCTACCGCCGAGCCGGCGCTGCTGGACCTCGGCACGCCGGTACTCGGCCTGTGCTACGGCATGCAGCTGCTGGCCCAGATGTCGGGAGGGAAGGTGGAACGGGCCGATCGGCGCGAATACGGCCGGGCGATGATTACGGTGAAGGGTGGCAAGTTGTTCGCCGGATTTGGCACCGGCGAGGAGACGCCGGTCTGGATGAGCCACGGCGATCATGTCGACACCGCCCCCGCCGGGTATGTCGTCACCGCCGCCAGCGCCAATGCGCCGGTGGCCGCGATGGAGCACACGAGCAAACCCCTCTATGGCGTGCAGTTCCATCCCGAGGTCGCCCACACCCCGCGCGGCGGGGAACTGCTCAACAACTTCCTCTTCTCCGTCTGCGGCTGCACCCCGGACTGGACCGCGGGGAACTTCATCGACAGTGAAGTCGCCCGGATCAGGGAGCTGGTGGGCGACAGGCGGAGGGTGATCTGCGGGCTCTCCGGCGGAGTGGACAGTTCGGTGGCCGCCGTGCTGGTGCACCGGGCGGTCGGCGACCGGCTCACCTGTATTTTCGTCGACCACGGGCTGCTGCGGCTGCACGAGCGTGACCAGGTGGAACAGACCTTCCGCCGGCACTACGGGATCGACCTGCGCACCGTGGATGCGAGCGAGGCGTTTCTCGCGGACCTGGCCGGGGTCACCGATCCGGAAACGAAACGCAAGAGGATCGGGCACCGCTTCATTGACGTTTTCGAGAAGGAAGCGCGCCTCGTGGGCGGCGATATCGGCTTCCTGGTGCAGGGAACGCTCTATCCCGACGTGATCGAATCGATGTCGCCCCTGGGTGGACCGTCGGTGACGATCAAGACCCACCACAATGTCGGCGGGCTGCCGGAGAAGTTGCCATTCACGCTCATCGAACCTCTGCGTGAGCTGTTCAAGGACGAGGTGCGCCGGGTCGGCCGCGAACTGGGCCTGCCCGAGGAAATGGTGGGACGGCATCCATTCCCCGGACCCGGCCTGGCCATCAGAATTCTGGGCGACGTCAACCGGGCGCAGCTCGAGGTGCTGCGCAAGGCGGATCACATCTACATCGAGGAGATCCGGGCCGCGGGGCTGTACGACGAGATCTGGCAGGCTTTTGCGGTCCTGCTGCCGATTCGCTCGGTGGGGGTCCAGGGCGACGAACGGAGCTATGACCAGGTGGTGGGGCTCAGGGCGGTCACTAGTCGTGACGGGATGACGGCCGACTGGTTCGCCTTCCCGCCCGAGGTGCTGGCGCGCATATCCAATCGCATCGCCAACGAGGTGAACGGCGTCAACCGGGTGGTCTACGACGTCAGCTCGAAACCGCCGGCGACGATCGAGTGGGAGTAGGTGGAGTAGACGGTTGGGCGGTTGGGCGGTTGGGCGGTTAGCGGGCAATCACCCCATCACCCAACCGCCCAACCGCCTAACCGCCTAACCGCCTAACCGCCCAACCGCCCAACCGCCCAACCGTCACACCCCCTTCTCCTCCAGCAGCTTGAAGAACTCCTCCGCACTGGTGAGCTGGCTCAGGCGGTGCGGCACATCCGGTTCCTTGGCAAAAGTCGCGATCTTGCCGAGGATCGGGAGGTACTGGTTGCTCACCTCGATTGGCGGGGCGACGATCAGGAAGAAGTGATGCACCGGACGGTTATCAAGCGCCACCCAGGGAACCCCGGCGGGCAGGTGACCGTAGGCCAGCCGCACCCGGTTGACCAGGAGTGAACGGCCGTGGGGAATCGCGATGCCGCGCCCCACACCGGTCGATCCGAGCTCCTCGCGGCGCTGCAGCACCTTGAGCAGGCCGGTGGAGGCACGCTGATCGAGTCCAAGCCGGCCGACCAGCTCCGGAAGGACGGCCTCGGCGGCGGTGGCTCGAAGCGACAGGGCGATGGCCTGGGGCTCGAAGAAGTCACGGAGTTGCATTGGGGCGGTAGCTTATCCGGCGCCGTCCGCCCTGTCAAAGGGGGCGGCATCTTCCCCCTTTCGCGCTTGGACATTCGTGGTAGCTTGGTCAGTGAGGCTGGTTGGCCGCCCGCTTCACCCTCCGGAGCCGATCCACAGATGAAGACCGCACTGCTCACCTGGCTTGCCGGCACTGGCAGCTGGGCCTGGCATACCTCGCTCACGCTGTTCCTCCTCATGAACGCGACGGCGATCGTCGCGCTGCTGGTCACCCGTAATCGGTCCCTGGTGGATCGATGGACACCCCGCTGGCTGGCGGCCAATCTGGCGCTGCTCGGCTTCGGGCTCGGGGCGCCGTTGCTCTCCTCCGCCCTGCGATTGGCAGTCTCGGTCCTTCCGGACGTCGGCACGGCCGCGGCGATTGCTCCCAAGTAGCCCCACCCCCGCTGAACCGCGGTACCGGCAGGGCGTAACTTCCCCGACCCGCGCCCTTGGCCGGGCCCCCTCCGATCCCGTAACTTAGGGCATGGCTGACCGTCGCCTTCCCTACTCCCGCTCCACCGTGCCTACGCTGATCCTCGCCCCGATGGCGGGGGTTTCCGAGCCGCCCTTCCGGCAGATCTGCCGGCGGTTCGGTGCCGATGTGCTGTTGTCGGAGTTCCTCTCTTCCGAGGCGATCCGGCGCGGCATTCGCCGCACGCTGCAGGATTGCGAGTTCGAGGAGATCGAGCGGCCGCTGGGGATCCAGATCTACGGGGCGGACCCCGCTGCGATGGCCGAGGCGGCGGCGGTCATCACCGAGCATTACCGCCCCGAATTCATCGACATCAACTTCGGCTGCCCGGTCAAGAAGGTGGTCCAGCGCAACGGCGGCTCGGGCTGCCTTCGGGACATGGAGCTGGTGCAGCAGATCATCCGCGCCGTGGTGGCGGCCACGCCGCTTCCCGTAACGGTGAAGACCCGGAGCGGCTGGAACGATGATACCCGGGATCCGGTCGGCATCGCGCTGCGCATGCAGGATGCCGGGGCGACCGCCTTCACCTTGCATGCCCGGACCCGCACCCAGATGTTCACCGGCAAGGCCAACTGGGACGAGATCGCCCGAGTGGTGGATGCGCTGGAGATTCCGGTGATCGGCAACGGTGACATCCATGCTGCGGAGGATGTCGTGCGCATGGTGGCGCATACCCGTTGCGCCGGCGTGATGATCGGGCGCGGGTCCTTCGGTAATCCGTGGCTGTTCCGCGACGCGCGCGCGCTGCTGTCCGGCGAGCCGCGACCAGAGGCACCCACCGCCGCGGAACGATTCTCCGTCGCCCTCGATCACGCCCGGCTGGCGCTGCGGCTGCAGGGTGACACGCGGAAGACAGTGGTCGAGTTCCGGAAGCACCTTGGCTGGTATACCAAGGGCTTGCATGGCGCGAGCGAACTGCGGGGCCGGCTCTTTCAGGTCGAATCGATGCTGGAGGCCGAGGCCATCTTCGGGGAGTATCTCTCGCCTGTGGCCGGCGTGGCGTGACCCGGGAACAGCTGTCGGTGCTGCTGGCGGAGGTGGCCGCGGGGACGCGCTCACCGGAAGCTGCCCTTGAGCGGCTCCGCCATTTCCCCACCGAAGCACTGCCATTCGCCCAACTCGATCACCACCGGATGCTGCGACAGGGTCATCCCGAAGTGGTCTACTGCGCCGGCAAGACCCTCGACCAGGTCGAGGGCATCTGTGCCCGCCTCGCGGCGACCGGCAACGGCTTTTTCGGCACCCGGGCCACCCCGGAACAGGCGGACGCGCTGCGGCGACGGTTTTCCGCGCTGGAATGGAACAGCCTTGCGCGCACCGTGGTGCTCCGGCCTGAGGGCCAGCGCCGGGAGCCGGTCGGACGGATCCTTATTGTCTGCGCGGGGACCAGCGATCTGCCCGTCGCGGAGGAGGCTGCGGTCACTGCCGACGTGCTGGGACATGGGGTCGAGCGGCTGACCGATGTCGGTGTCGCCGGACTGCACCGGCTGCTCAACGCTGCCCGCCAGCTCCACGCGGCGGATGTGCTGATCGTCGTCGCCGGGATGGAGGGGGCGTTGCCCAGTGTCGTCGGGGGCCTGGTCGGTGCACCGGTGATCGCGGTGCCGACGAGTGTGGGCTACGGCGCGGCGTTTGGCGGTCTCTCCGCGCTGCTTGCCATGCTCAACTCGTGCGCGGCCGGCCTCACCGTGGTCAACATCGACAACGGGTTTGGCGCCGCCATGGCGGCGAGCCGGATCCTCGGCCGGACACTGCCGGTGCTGGCCGCGCGTGAAGCTCCTGCCATCGCGGTGGGGGGCTGACGCCCGGCATGCTGCGGACCGTCTTTCGTTCGACCACACCGGCCTTCACCTGGCTCGACCTGGTGGAACCCAGCCGGGCGGATCTCGAGGAGGTTGCCCGGACTTACGGACTGACTGCCTCGGCGGTGGCCGACTGCCTCGATCCGGAGCACCTGCCCAAGTTCGAGCATTTCAACGGGACCAGCTTCGCGATTCTTCGGGCCCACGATGAGCGGGCGGATGCCCGCGCCGACACCATCCAGTCGTTCACCCGCAAGGTGGCGATCTTCTGGGGGGCTGAGTTCCTCATCACGATTCACCGCAAGGACCAGCCGTACCTTTCCACTCTGATGCAGCAGTGGGAACACCGGCAGGCGACGCCCGAGGAATCCCGCCCGCTCTGGGCTGACCTGCTGGCCGACCTGACCAACGCGGCGGTCCAGACGTACGAGCGGCCCCTGGTGGATGCCGAGGCCCGGGTCGACGCGTTCGAAGCCCAGTTGCTGAGTGAGCATGATGTCGCTGAAGTCGTCCGCGAGCTCTATCAGCTCAAGCGCCAGGTCACACTGGCCAAACGGCTGCTCTGGCGCACGCTGGGGGTGGCGACGCGCTACCCCCTTCCGGGAGAGCGGTCCGGATCGCTCATGCAGGATCTGCGGGAGAACACCGAGAGCATGCACTTCTACGCGGATGAACTGGTCGAGGATGTCGTGAACCTCCTGCACATGCAACTCTCGCTGGCCGCGCATCGCACCAACGAAGTCGTCCAGATCCTGACCGTCTTCTCCGCCTTCTTCCTGCCGCTCACCTTCATCGTCGGGATCTACGGCATGAACTTCGAGCACATGCCCGAGTTGTCGCACCGGTTGGGGTACCCCGGGGTCTGGGTCGTCATGGGGCTGGTGTGCGTCGGGATCTGGCTGTGGTTCCGGCGGCGCGGGTGGCTCAAGTGAGCGGCGTCGTCTGGCTGACCGGCGGGCTGGTGCTCGGGGCGGCCGGTGCGCTGCTCTGGCGCCGGCGGGCGGAGGGGCCCGCCACGCTGGCCGAGGCCGACCCGGCGTTGCTCCCTGATCCCGCGTTGCGCTGGCTGGTCCAGGCGCGAGGGGCACGCGCGGCGTGGGTCTCGACCCCGCCGGCGCGCGAGGGTGGTGCACCTGGCTGGAAGCGGTTCATCAGCGACGCCAGCTTCGGTGGTCCGGCGCTCGGCCTGGTCGAGGAGCGGCTTGGCGCCCTGCGGGAGCAGGCGGCCTCCGGCGCCGAGCGGCTCGACGCCGGAACGCTGCTCTATGCGTCGGCCAGCGGGTTGGTCACCGGGCTGCTGCTGCCGCTCACCGCGCCGGCCGAATCGCTGAGCACCGCGGGCGAGGACCTGGTGGCGCTGCTCGATGGGCTGGCTCGCAAGCCGATGCTCGACCGGATCACCCCTGATCTCGATGGGCCGGGCGAGTCGCTCGGCAGCATCGGACTCCGGCTGGCGTATCAGCTCGAGCGGATTTTGAATGCGGAGGTGATCGTCGCCGCGACGCTTGAGGACGAGGTGCGGATCATCGGCACGTCGGGGCGGGCCGACCGGCGGCTGCTCGATGCGGTGGCTCAGCCGGGCAGCCCGGTGCACCAGGTCGCCAGCGGCGAAGTGGCCTCCCTGACGAGTATCGCCGACCCGCTGGGTGGCATCGTGCATGACCGGCGCAGTCACATCACACCCGCGGTGGTCACCCCGATCCGGTTCGGAGAGGAGACGGTCGGCGCGGTCGCGTTCTGGACCGATGAGAACGCGGTGCCGATCGGGCCGGTGATCGCGGAGGTGCAGGAGACGCTGCGCAACGTGGGCCCGAGGATCGTCCGGGCGCGGAGTGGGGAGGAGCTGCGCAACGCCGCCATCAGTGACCCGCTCACCGGCCTCAAGAATCGGCGCGGGCTGGAGGAATTGATGAGCCGGGTCGGTGTGACCCAGGCGACGCTGATCTATGCCGACTTCGACAAGTTCAAGCTGCTCAACGACACCCTGAGTCATCAGGCGGGCGACGCTGCCCTGGTGCACTTTGCGCGACTGGTACACGACCAGATCCGGGGCGGCGATGTCGCCGCGCGGATCGGGGGCGAGGAGTTCGCCATCTGGCTGCCCGGGGCGGCGCTGCAGTACGGCGCCAAGGTGGCGGATCGTATCCGCATCCGGCTGGGCACGACCACCTGGGACTGGCAGGGCCGCACCTGGCCGCTCAGCGCCAGCTTTGGGGTCGCCGCGGTGCCCGACACCAGCCGGAGCATCGGCAACCTTCCTGCGCAGGCCGACGCCGCCCTCATGGAGGCGAAGCGGCAGGGCCGGAACCGGGTCGAGACGGCGCGCACCATCGGGTGAGGCTGGGGGGGGCTCGAAGCGGGTCCCGGACGCCGCTGGCGGGTCCGCCTCGTTATATTGAGGCACTACTCGGGGGCGACTGGCTTCGACGGGTCGGTTGAAGGAATAGCTGCGTGCCCAGGTCCAGTGTCCTGGTAAAACCCTCTGGAACGCTTTATCTGCCAACTCTGAACTGGCAATGGCCGCGTAAGCTGAGCTTCTAGCTCGCTTCACGTACCTCCGCTGACTACAGCCCGCCCGGGGCGGTACCAGCGGATCGCAAATCTGGGCTAGTGGCTGCCGGAGCCCCGACGGCGGACACGAGATCTCTGGGGATAGAGCTGGGAATGGCGGTCGCGGTGCCGGTTCCAGTCGACGCGGAAAACCGAGTCTACGCACGTAGACGCTTCTCCGGATGCTTTCGCGGACGAGGGTTCGATTCCCTCCGCCTCCACTTCGTACTGTGCCATCAGCGTGCAGCCGTCAGCCGTCAGATGTTTGACGATTGACGGCTGTTGGCATTTCGCCCAGCATCGTGACGGCTGACGGCTGACGGCTGACGGCTGACGGCTGACGGCTGACGGCTGACGGCTGACGGCTGACCACTGACGGCTGCTCGCTACTCCCCTGCGGCTGCACGATGCTCCGGGATGAAGTACGCGAGCGGAATCATCGGGAAGATCGCATACGACAGCCAGATCGAGACATACCCGAGAGGAACCGCCGCCACGTAGAGCGCAAACGTGGTGATGTTCTTCCGATGGGCCCGCCCATGGTACCCCGTCAGGCTCGGGTCGTGGCGGTGCGGACGGGCGACCGACAGTCGCAGCAGACCGAACGCGGCGGAGCCCAGTGCGAGCAGGCCGCCGTACATCGCCACGGCGAGTGGCGCCGTGTGATTCTCCCCCATGTACCCGGTGACGAACGGGATCAATGACATCCAGAACAGGAGGAGATTATTGGTCCAGAGCAGGGAGGCGTCCGCGCGGAGCGCGGTGTGGAGCAGGTGGTGGTGATTGACCCACATGATCGCGACGATCAGGAAGCTCATCAGGTAACTCAGAAACAGCGGCGCGAGATGGAGCAGGGCCGAGGTGCTGGTGTCGTGCGGAACCTTCAGTTCCAGCACCATGATCGTGATGATGATCGCGATCACGCCATCGCTGAACGCCGCGACCCGGCCCGTTCCCATCGTGACGTCCGCCTACTTCCCTGCGGTGACCGGAATCGTCACCCGGGTCTTCTCCCACTCCAGCAGCAGATTGACGGCGCCGCCCGTCCCGGCCTCTGAGCGAATGGTGAAGGTCTCCACCGGCGACGTCGTGGCGCCGCTCGGGACGATACCATGCCCCACCTCCTGCGCCTTCACCGCATCGGTGTAGCCATGTTCCTCGCCCCACTGCGTGATGGAGCGGTTCACGATCACGTGCCACTCCTTCGCCCCCGGAATGGTGTAGATCGAATAGGATCCCGCCGGCACGGCGACCCCGGCGAGGACGATCGGGCCGCTGGTGTGAATCATGGTCGGCTCGTTGGCGCCGGTGCGCCAGAGCTGGTCGAACGGCACGGCCTCGCCACCGATCATCGTGCGGCCGCGCGCGGAAGGGCGGCCGTAGCACAGCTTCACGTCGGCGGTGCCGACCTTGAAGTTGATCGAATCAAGCGGGCTCTTTCGAGTGGCAAGCGGCAGGTTCTTCGTGTTCATGGTGGTGCAGCCGGGCGCGGGAGCCCGCAGCGGCGCCGGATGTGCGGCGGTCAGGGTGAGCATGGTGGCGAGAACGGCGACGAGCATGACGAACCTCACTGCGTTGAAGGATGCCGGCCAACGTTCGAGTCGAGCCGCTGGAAGGCGCTGAGCGCCCGGGCCAGCGCGTCATCCGCGCCGGTCCCGAGCACGTTCAGATGCCCCATCTTCCGTCCGGGACGGGGGATAGTCTTGCCGTATAGGTGCAAATGCACTCGGGGGTCTCTGAGCGCGGCAGCCCAGTTGGGGGTCCCGGCGGCCCAGAGATCCCCCAGCAGATTGACCATGGCCACGGGTGACAGCAGCCGGGTCTCTCCGAGCGGCAGCCCCGCGACCGCCCGCACCTGCTGTTCGAATTGATCGGTCGCGCAGGCATCGAGAGTGTAGTGTCCGCTGTTGTGCGGCCGCGGCGCCATTTCGTTGACCAGCAGTCTCCCACCTTCGACGACGAAGAATTCCACCGCCATCGTGCCAACATAGTCCATCGCGCGGGCCAGCGTGGCTGCGGCCTCCCGGGCCCGGTCGGCTACCACCGGCGGAATCCCGGCGGGGACCACGGTGGTGAACAGGATCCCGTCGACGTGATGATTTTCCGCGACGGGGAACGTGACCACCGTGCCATCGGCGCCGCGCGTCAGGACGATGGAAATCTCGCGCTCCAGCGGGACCCGGCGCTCGAGAACGCAGGGCTGGCCACCGAAGGCCGTGAAGGCCTGCTCCAGCCCTCGGAGCGAATCCACCGCTGACTGCCCCTTGCCATCGTACCCGAGCCGGCTGGTCTTCAGCAGGGCGGGGGCGCCAATCGCCGCGAACGCCGCCGCGCAGTCGGCCGCGGAGGTGATGGGGTGGAAGGCCGCGGTCTCGAGATCCTGGGCCTGGGCAAAGCGTTTCTCCGTCACCCGGTCTTGGGTGATGGCAACCGCCTCCGGCCCCGGGCGGACCGGTCCGAACTGGCGCAGGAAGGTGAGACTCGCCGCCGGAACATTCTCGAATTCCGTTGTGACCGCTGCACACGCTGTTCCCAGCGCCGTGAGCGCCGGTGTGTCGGTGTAGTCGGCGCGGATGTGGCGTGTGGCGATGCGGCCGGCGGGGCTCTCGGGATCGGGGTCGAGGACAAGGACCTCGTAGCCCATCCGCTGAGCTGCCTGGGTGAACATCCGTCCGAGCTGCCCGCCGCCGAGCAGGCCGAGGGTGGCCCCCGGCTGGATCACGTGGGGTCCGGGAGCGAGAGGCCAAGCACGCGATCGGTCTGGCTGCGGCGGAACTGGTCGAGCTTCTCTGCCAGCACCGTGTCGGATCGCGCCAGGAGCGAGATGGCGAAGAGGCCGGCATTCCGTGCCCCCGCCTCACCGATGGCAAAGGTGGCAACGGGGATGCCCCCCGGCATCTGCACGATGCTGAGCAGGCTGTCGAGCCCGTTGAGGTGCTTGGAGGGGACCGGGACCCCGAGGATGGGCAGTGCCGTCTTGGCGGCGAGCATGCCGGGGAGATGGGCCGCGCCGCCGGCGCCGGCAATGATGCACTGGAGCCCTCGTCCCTCCGCCTGCTCGGCGTAACGATAGAGCAGGTCCGGCGTCCGGTGCGCCGATACGACCCTGGACTCGTGCGCCACGCCGAACGCGGTGAGCTCCGCGGCGGCATGCTGCATCACAGCCCAATCCGACTCGCTGCCCATCACGATGCCTACCAGCGGCCCGGCCATGCGCGCCTCACAGAATGCGGGAGTGGGACGGGCGGAATAAATCCGTGTCGCGTCCTCGGGGCAAGCGGTACCTCAGACCGCCGGGTGGCGGACGATGAAGTAGACCGCGCCGAGAATGCGGAGCCCGGCGTAGACGTAATCCAGCTTGAACGGCTGCTTCATGGAGAAGATCGCGAAGGGCACGAACACCGTGAGGGTGATCACCTGCGCGTACCACGCGAACATCATGAACACATTTGGAGGGGACCAGCAGGCCCGCGGTCCGAAGCCGCACGCTCATGCTGGGAGGCTCCGGGCCACTACCGCACTTCTTCCTGCAGCTTGAACACCATCGCCGCCAGCACGCCTCCCGCCAGCGGCCCGACGAGGTAGAGCCAGAGGTTGGCAAAGGAGCCGCCACCGATCAGTCCGCGGACCAGCGTGGGGCCAATGCCGACGGCGGGATTGAACGCTCCGCCCGACACTCCCCCACCCGCGAAGGCCGCGACAACGATAGTGAAGCCGATGGCCAGTCCGTAGAACGAATTGCCCTTGGTCGACGGGTGGGTCGCGGTATTGAGGACGACCAGCGCCAGGGCGAAGGTGAACAGGATCTCCACCAGGAGACTCGCCAGAACGCTGGCGGTCGGTGACGGATCCGGGGCGAAGGTCTGGCCGAGAATGAGATAGACCAGCAACGAGGCAGTGATCGCGCCCAGGATCTGGCTCACCCAGTAGGGCAGCAGTTCCTTGCGCTCCAGTTTGCCCCGCAGCATCGCGGCGAGGGAGACGGCTGGATTGTAGTGGCCGCCGGAGATGTGGCCGCCCATGTACACCATGATCATCAGTGAACAGCCGATTGCCAGCGGGGCCATCGCCACTTGGCCGAGCACAGTCAGGCCGATGGTGAGCACCAGGAACATCGTGCCGATAAATTCGGTCAGGTATTTCGTCATGGGCCGGTCGAGTGGAGGTGGAGGCGGCCGCCGGTCGGCGCCGCCGCCGCATCATCCTGCGGGTGCAGGCAGCGGGTGGCGAAGTTGTCAGCCCATCCGGGCTCGCCGCAAGGGGGGCGGCCGGCCTGGGAGTCGCCCTGCTGGCGCCGGTTCGAGGCGTCGGCTAGTTTCGCCTCTCCCTCATCCATGCGGGTACAGGATGGCAAAGGAAGGTCTCTCGTGGGGTGGCATTGCGCTCCGGTTGCTGGGGGCACTCGTGCTGGTTTACGCCACCTACAACCCCCAGGGTATCTCCTTCTTTCACTGGGCCATTGCGCCCAAGGCCGGTGAGTCAGGCCTCACCGGGATCCTGCACGGTTTCACGCCGATCAAGGCTTTTGCCGGACTCGCTCTCGTCGCTGCATGGGTGGTGTTCCTGCAGGCGGCGCGGCGCTCACTTGGCGCGGGTGGGGCGATCCTCGTTGTCGGACTGTTCGGCTGCACCATCTGGGCGATGATCTATTACGGCATGATTTCGCCCACCAGCAGCAAGGCGATTGCCCACCTGATCCTGGTTGCGGTGAGTCTCGTACTGGCCATCGGCATGAGCTGGTCGCATATCAGCCGGCGGTTGTCCGGCCAGATGGATACCGACAACGTCGGCTGAACCAGCTGGAGCGGAGCCGGCGCCCGCCGGAGCTCCGCGGCGGATCACGGGTGGTGCATGCGGTCGTGGCCGGCGGCCCGGTGGTCCATCCGCTGGAACGCAAGAAAGGCATGGATTGCCGCGATGGCGCTCGAGTCCGCGCTGCTGATCCGGAGTTCGGCGCCCGAAGGTACATCGTGCGCCGCGTACCGGATTCCTCCCCGCCGTCGCGCCATCTCGGCCGTCCCTGGTACTTCGATTCCGTGCACCTCTGCCGGTCCGCCGAACACCCCCACCGCGAAGCTGTCACCGATCGATCGCAGGTGGCGCCGAATCGTGGTCGCGCCGGCTGTGTCGGCCGGGTCCAGCATCCGGTAGACGATACGGCCGCCATCCGGCAGATCGTCGAACCCATGCTCTGACGCATCCTGGCCCACCCCCATGACGACGGCACCGCGCGCCTTCATGGCGGCGAAGCCGCTGTCAGCGGCTGGGCTCGGCGCTGGCGTGGACTGCGCGCTGCCGAGGGTGGGAGCCAGCAGCCCGAGGAGAACGATCCGGCAGGCGGGTAACGACATGGGCGAACCTGGGTGGCTGGAGGACCGGGTGGTAACGTGCCGCGGCCGAACATCAGCCGCCCGCTCGCGCGGAACCCGAGCACGATGACCGCCACTACGACGATGAGGCAGACGAGGGGAATCACGACGGCGAGCAGCGCAGTCACGGTGGCGCCGGCCAGCTCGCCGGTCGAGACCACGGGGGGTTGGCCAGTCCGCCGCCACCGATGAGGGTGACGGTCCACTGGAGCAGCGGTAGTAGGCTCCAATCTCGAGCAGCGTCGCGGCACCGAAGCCCATCAGGGCCGGCCAGCTGCCCAGCCAGGCAAAGCCGGTCGCGAGCGGGAGATGACCCAGTCTGGCGGCCACGCCGGCGATCAGCAACGGGACGAACACCCGGAAGCCGCAGGCCGCGGCCAGTCCAAGTCCAGCGGCGACGCTGATGCCGGCCTCGGTCAGGTGAGCACCGTCGATCGGCATCGCCGGGATCAGCCGGCAGGTGGGCTGAGACGCCCGATCCGCTCGTGGACCTGCTGCATGAGGATCTGGATCTCGGAGTGTTCCGCGTGCATGGTCTTTGCGCCCTCGGTGTCGAAGTCCGCCACGATGGCGCGCAGGATGTCGATACCGCGACGGAGCCGGAAGCGGACGATGAATCCGGGGTAGTTGCTGGAGCGCGAGGCGGAGAGAATCGCCCAGACGCTGGTCCGGAGATTGTCCACCGCGCGTTTCAGGTCCTCCAGCCCATCCGGCGTCTGGCCGCTGCGGGCCAGCTGGGTGTCGATCGTCGTCAGCTGGCTCCGGAGCTGGCGGATCTGTTCGGCAAGCGATTCGTCAATCACAGCGTCTTCCGCACCCGGTCGAATCCTGCCTTGATTTCATCGGCCAGCTTCTTCGCGACATCGCCGACATCCTCCATGGCGTCCTTCGCCTCGGTCGTGGCGGCATCGGCCTTGATCTTGAGCTGTTGGATCTTGTCATCCAGCTTGCCGACCTGATCGTGAGCGTCTTTCGTGCCCAGCTTGATCTGCAGCTTGAGCTCGTCGCGCTCGCGCTCCAGGTTCGACACCAGCTCCTGCCACTTCTCGTTCCACGTGCTCATGGTACCTCCTGGTCGGGGGGCTCGCCCAGCTGGGCTGAAAAGTAGCCGGGCGCCCCTCAGGGCTGCGAGGGGCGCAGCAGCCGCAGGCTCCTTGTCGCGGTGAACCGCCCGCCAAAGCGGGTCGTGCCGGCCTGCTGCAGCGCGGGTGCGTGCCGAGTGCGATACCGCTCGTACGCATCCTGCGACGCCGCCAGGTACTCCATCACGAAGGTGACCATGCCCGGTGTGGGAGCGGGTTCCGACTCCCGCGCCATCTCGCACCTGACAAAGCACCCGGTCGCCATGACCGCCTGCAGGTGCCCTCCCTCCATCCACCCGACCCATTCCGCCTCATCCGCGACAGCGAGAGTGACCCGGACGCTGTAGAGGACGGGTGGCCGCTCCTCCGACCCCGTCACGGCGCGAGACTCCAGCTCCCGCAACACCGCCAGCGCACGCTCGGCATCTTCCGGCACGACGAACAGGTGATCGTGCCGCAGCGCCGCGACAACGTTGCAGGCGATCCCCGCCCGGGTCAGGGCGCGGCTCACGCAGGCGAGGAAACCCACCGCTTCGAGGTCGGAATGCACGGTCAGGGTGATCCGGCGACCCAGCCATGCCGCCGTAAGCCCGGCCCGCCGTGCCGCCTCAGCCTCGATGATCAGTGTGGTGCCCTCTGCCTCGTGGAACACCATGAGGGGCTTGAGCCCTGCGGCGAGCCCGGCCGGTGGAGCGGCGCAGAAGGCCCAGCTCGACTCATCCAGCACTGGAGACATCGCCGCCAGCAGTCGTTCCACCGTCCGCTCGCCCCCTGACAGGTGTGCCACGTCCTCGCTCACCTGTGGGCGCGCTGCCCGATCAGGCGGCCGGCCAGTGCCCCCAACGCGCCGGCCACGCCCGCGGCCCCCGTCCCGACACCGATGGTGAACGCGGGGATGTCGCCCAGGAAATACGAGACGATTGTCCCGATCAGTCCGCCGACTCCGCCGGCCAGCGCCCCGTTCTTCGCCGCCGCTCCCACGCCGTGGCCTGCACCGAGTGAGGCAAGGACCCCGGCTACGCCACCAATGCCGGTGCCTGCGATGGGGAAGAGTTGGGCGATGGCAGGCGAATAGTGGCCCGCGATGACCATCGCAAGCTGGAGTCCGGTGCCCAGGATCATCGGCCGGAGCGGTGAACTGCCGCTGGCATCGGTCGTCATGCGAGTCTCCCCGATGCGGACGAGTGGGCGGTCACCTACCGGACGTCGTACAGGTAGCTGTTGAGCTGCGTGATCGTCATCTCCTGCTCGTCAAGCCGGAACGCCAGCAGGTCGCCGATCGTGATCACCCCCGCAAGGGTGTCTCCGCTCAGGACGGGCAGATGCCGGATGCGCTGCTGCGTCATGAGCGCGGCGCACTCGTCGATCTTGGTCTCCGCCCGTGCGGTGACCAGGCGCCGCGACATGACCTCGCCCACCAGTGTGGTGGACGGATCCTTCTGCTCGGCGACCACCCGCACCATGAGATCGCGTTCGGTGAAGATGCCGCGCAGGCTGGTGCCTTCCATGACCACGACCGCCCCGATGCCGCGCTGATTCATCAGCCGGGCGGCCTCGAGGACGGTGGTATCGGGAGCGGCGGTGACAACGAGAGTGCCCTTGCGGGCGAGTATATCGCGGACAGCGGGCATGCCGGCCTGCCTGTTGGGGACGCCGCGATCATACCGGCCGGGACGGCCACGCGCCAGACGGGGAGGCTGGCCTCATCGGCCGGGATCGGTCGGAGGCGTGGCATCCACCCGCGGTTCCACGACGGTCGCGCCCCAGCCGTCGTACTCACCACCCGCCGCGCTCGCCAGCGCCGAGAGGCGGGTACGGAGCAGTCCCAGCTCGCTGGCGTCGGGCCGCATCTGGCGGGTCGCGAGGCAGAGCCACTCACTGCCCTTCTCGTCCAGCGATACCTGCGTCACGAACCCGTCGGCGCGGAGGCTGGTGGCAACACCCTCTGCCGCGGCGGCAGTCGGAAGGTAGAGGAAGAATTCGAGGTCGTGCGGTTGCCGCAGGTCGGAGCCGGCGCGCGCCAGCGCGGTCAGGGTCGCGGCATCGGGTTCGGCGGCATCCCGCGCGGCGCCGCGGCGGCCGTTGAGCATGAGGCCGAGGCCCACCAGACCCAGCACCAGCAGGAAGGCCAGCGACATCGATCAGGCGCCTGCGGGGGGATTGATTCGCTCGGCGAGTGCCGTGAAGCCCTCCGCCACGCCGGCCCCGGTCCGCGCACTGGTGTGGATCACGGTCCAACCCAGGGCGTGGAAGGGTGCCAGCGCCTCAGGAGTCAGGCGCCACCGTTCACCGAGGTCATGCTTGTTCAGCAGCACGACAAACGGGAGGTCCAGCATCCGGTCGTGGGTGCGCTGCTGCAGATCGTGGGCGAGGTGGAGGGTGTCGGGGTTGGTCCCGTCGGCGACGAGCAGGTAGCCGGCCGCACCTCGCAGGTAGCGCGGCCGCACCGAGCGGAGCTTCGTTTCGCCCTCGATATCCCCCAACGCCATCGCGATCTGGTGGTGACCGAGGGGCACGACCTTGCGATCCACCTTCACGCCGATCGTCGAGTGGTAGCGCTCCGAGAAGATCCCCTCGACCAGTTGCCGCACGAGGCTCGTCTTGCCGACGCCCGCCGCGCCCAGCATGCACCCCTTGCGTTCGAAGATCGTCATCGCGGCACGCTCACGGTTCGGAGGGGGCGAGGAGCAGGGCGATCGCCTCCAGCTGGTCCCGTTTGAGCTCCACCTTGACGCCCCCCACCTCCAGCCGCGCCTTCGGTGCCGCCACCAGCGGCCGCAGCTCCGCCGCCGGCAGCACGAATGTGAGGGTGTGGTCGGTGGTCTGGATGTGGGTGTGAACGTGCGAGCCTGTCGCCACGGCGAGCACCGGCAGAATTCCCGGCGCGGTCAGAGTCAGGACGTTGGTCGCGGTGTACTGTGGCGACTGGGTCCGGAACTCGATGAGTACGTCGCCCGGTGCCGCCGGCGCGGTGCGGCCGGCGTAGGTGAGCGCGACAATGACGCGCGGCTTGTGGAAGTGGAGGAAATATCTGCCGCGTTGCAGTTCCACGCTCCGGGTGGTCGAATCACTGGTGGAATCGTAGCTCACCCGGATCGGGTAGGGCACTCGGGTCGGTGTGACCTGGGCGAGCGCGGACCCGGCCGTGACGAGCAGCGCCAACCCGACGGCTGCGCCGAAGGCGCGTTGCTGCTTTGGCATCTTTGGGGACCCTCCAGTCATGATCGCCCGCTCAGGAACGGCGGAAGCGCACGGCCGGCTTCCACTGGAATCGGGACAGCGAGATCCGCCCTCCCAGGGTGACGTCCACACCCTCCGCCAGCAGCCGGAACTGCTGGTCGAGTCCGCCGCTATCCGGCGGCAGGCTCACCCGGCCGGCGCTGTTGATGACACGGTGCCAGGGGACAACGCTGCCGCTGGGAAGGGCGTGCAGGGCATAGCCAACCTGGCGCGCCCCTCCGGCGAGTCCCGCCACCGCCGCGACCTGACCATAGGTCGCCACCCGGCCGCGCGGGATTCGCCGCACGACGGCGTAGATCCGGTCATACGCACCGGGTACCCCATTCGGCCGGGGGTCACCCTCACCCATCGACCGGGCGGGCAGAGGCGAGCGCCGGCAGTGCCATCGCTCCGATCGGCGTCGCATCCCCGGTCACCACCCGCCGGTGATAGTCCACCTGGCCGAGGTGGTAGGAGAGGTGGGTCACCAGGTGGAGCAGCAGGTCGTCGGTCTGATACCGGTGGCCGGCCAGTGGGATCGGAAACGCCCGTTGCAGATCCGTGGTCGTCAGCCGCCCGAGGGTGCGCCTCACATCGGCCTCGGCCGCGGCGAGGCCTGCCGCCAAGTCAGCACGGGACAGGTTCCGAGCCGCGAACTCGTGGTCCCGGTCGCGCACGTAGCCGGTGCCGCCAAGCGTCGCGCCGACGAAGTGACGGAGATTCCCGGCGACATGGAGGGCGAGCGTTCCCGCCGAGTTAGGCAAGCCGGTAGGCTGGCGCCAGGGCAGGGCGTCGTCGGGGTAGGCTTCGATCGACCGGCGGAGGGCCTGCAGGTCCCGGATCAGGAGCGCGGTCACACTGGTGAGGAAGCTGACTGTCTCAGGCATGGGTGTCGCGCTCCATGATCCGGCGCAGGTGGTGGGCGGTAAGGTCAAGAGGCTCGGCGACCGGTGGACTCCCCTGGATCGCCAGCTACCGCAGCGTTCAGCGCGGAGGCCGTGATCCGGGAGTGGGTTGCGGACCAGACCGGCTGGTGGTTCCGCAGCAGGATCGCCTGGGGCGAGGCGTGCCGGATCCGCAGCAGGGTCGCGAGCGCCTGGGACACCGGACGCTGGGCGATGACATCGAGCTGGAACACCGGCACGTCGGGCCGGGAGGCGGCAAAGGCCTCCACCACCTCCCGCGCAAGGAGCGACGCGCCGCAGCGGAAGCTGTGCTTGTAGAGGAAAACCAGTCCCATCGACGGCAACTCCGCCATCACAGCCTCTGGGGTAGCTCCGGTCAGCGGGCGGATCGAGATGGGCGAGCTCATTTGGCCTCCGGCGGTGCTGCGAGGAACCGTTCCAGCGCGCCGGCGAGTTCCTCGATTCGTTCCGGGCCAGTTTCGCGATTCAGCGGGAGCTGACTCCCCGCGATGCGCCACTCGATATCCTGCCAGCGCGACACGGCGTCGTTCCCCGCCAGTCGTGCGGCCTCGATGAACAGCGCCTGGATCCCACCCTCCCACACCAGGCGGAACCCCATGCCGCGGCGCTGGAACTCGATGACGGCGTGGGGCGTGGTCGCGTTGGGGTATTCCAGACTGATCATGCGGAACCCGTACGCCTGCGCGATCGACTGAATCCTCAGGCGCGCGTCGTCGAACGGCTCAGGTCGTGTGCGGGAAGGTGTCGTAGCCATCGGACCCAAAGGTATGTGGGCTCGACGGAGCAAGAAAGCGGGCGAGCGGGCTTCCCCGGTCTTTACTGGAACTGGGTCGTCACCTTGTTGGGCCCGCTGAGATTGGTCTTGCAGAATGACTCCCCGGCGCCGGGGGCGCAGAAGGCGAGCCCTTCGAGGCTGCCGGCCGTCTGGTCGGCCACGAGGATGGTCCAGGTAATCGCGGCCTGCCCCGCCACGTTCGTCAGCGGGTTGTTGGGAACCGCTGCGCCAACGGAGAGCTGGAGAATGATCGCGTTGCCCGACACGACCTGGCCGTTGTCATCGGTGACGGTCAGGGTGAACGTGACCACCCGGTTCTGCCCGGGATTGCCCGTCTCGTTCTGGTTGGTCACCGCGACATTGTAGGTTTTGTTGGGCGCGGTCCCGGAGCCGCCGCACGCCAGCACCACGGGGAGGCCGAGCAGAATCAGGGGGAGCAATCGCATGGCAACCTCGGTCCGAGGGAGGGCAGGGTGGCGGCCGGGGAGAAAGTACTGGTTACGGTTGGTTGCGGAAGGGCTCAACCCGACCTGCCTCATTCTCGGGCAGGTGATCGGAGCGGATACACCTCGCAATGCGCGGAGCGAGGGCCGTAGGCAACACAGAAGGCCCCTGGACGGCGCCAGCGGGAGGCCCACAGCGACATGACGACGCGGTCCTGACCGCTGAAGTGCGGGGCGGGCGACGGGTCGTCGGTCGATCGCACGTGCGTATGGATGGTCCCGATCCACAGTGGGGGGCCGCACTGCTCGAGCGAGCCCTCCGCATTTGCCGTTAGCGAATCGGCCTCCCGGGGCTCGAGCGGCCCGGCTGCCGCGACGACGACGGTATCGGGGCCCACTGTGCCAGCCAGGCACGCGACGCGTTCCTGCTGCGCGAGGACGCTCGCGTCCCAGACGGATCGGATCGTGACACCCGCCTCCCGCTCGAATACCCAGGCCGGCTGGGCCGGCCCAAGCAGGATCGCGGTGACGACTGCCGCTGACCAGCGCATGGGGCGCAGACTGGGCGCTGAGTTCATTGGTCACTCCGGGCAAGAGGCGAGGGTTGGTGGCCAGGGCCGGCCGGTTCAGCCCCTCACGCAGGAGAGCGCTTCGGCGACCAGCCCGCTCGGTATTGCGGCGGGGGTCGGCGACGCGGATGTGGCCTGGCTCCCCACCGCGTACCCAAGGGTACACTCTCCTGACGGCGGCGCGCTCTCCGTTGGCGAAGATCGCTTCAGTCTGGGGTAGGCGGAAGATCCCGGGTGGAGGTGGTGCCGGTCAGCGCAGGCGGATGGACGTGCAGCGGTTTCCCCTGGTTCCCATGAAGGCTCTATCTGACATTGGCCCTTGCGGTTTGGCGCTGTGTGCACTATTTTCATTCCGCATTCCCGAACGTCATTGACGCGCGGTAAGGTACGAGGAACAGACTGGGGCCTCGCAGGTGCGCAGGCCCCGTTCTTTTTGAATGTGGGAGCGGTCCGAATGGCCCGCCCCTCAAGACCTGCGGCAGACGCAGGGCCCAGCGTGAGGGCATGTTCACGAGTCACACGTAGTCGGTTTGTACGGCCTTGCCGGACTCCGATTACAGTATACAGGGAGTTTGTCATGGCACGTGCTACTGGCACCGTGAAGTGGTTCAATGACGCCAAGGGGTTCGGATTTATCACCCCCGAAAGCGGCGAGAAGGACTGCTTCGTTCACCACTCCGCCATCGAGGGTCAGGGCTTCAAGAGCCTCTCCGAGGGCGAGCGTGTGGAATTCGACATCGTTCAGGGCGCCAAGGGTCCGGCCGCTGAGAAGGTTGTCCGGCTCGGGCGCTAAGCGCCTGGTCGCGTAAAACGGATGGAGTGCCCGGCCGCCGCAAGGCGGCCGGGCCCACCCAGCCCCGCTCGCCGGGGCAATCTGAGGCAAGGGAGATCGGCGGATGAGCGAAGTGATCGTGGGTGATGGCGACCGCATCGAAGTCGCGCTCAAGCTGTTCAAGCGGAAGGTGCAGCGTTCGGGGATCCTCAAGGAACTCCGCCGTCGGCGCCACTACGTGAAGCCGAGCGAGGCGCGTCAGCTCAAGCAGGCCGCCGCACGACGTCGTCGCCGCAGCGCTGGCCGCGGAGAGCGCGAGCGCACCTGAGTCCGTCGGCCCGGGCAGTCCGGGCCAAAGCAATCGCCTGGAGCTCTACCGGCCCTGAGGCCGGGGATCAAGACGCCGGATGCGGTCTCACTCGCCTCCGGCTTTCGTGTGTTCAGCTTCCACTTCCAGCACCAGCCGACCGGCCACACCGCCCCCGCGCCAGGCTGGGGTGACGTAGAGTGAGCTGAGCCAGGGGCAGAGGGCCGGTCGTGATGGAAGATCGGATGGGTCCAGTCGCCGTAGATCCACCGGGCAACCGATGGAATGAACTGGGGTCGCTCCAGCAGCGGGATGACCCGCAGCTCGCCGGATCGGGACTCGGCGGACCGTGTCTCGGGGCCGCCCGGTTCACTCTGGCTGCTCAGCGGGACGGCTTGTCCTTCGGCGCCCGTCCAGTGCTCAGGACGTGGCGGACCCAGTCCTGGGCGGCGGCCAGCGCCTTACGCTTGCCGCCATAGGTGACATCGCCGAAGAAACTCACAAACCGGGCCCGAACGCCGGTCTTGGTCGTCTGGTACCCCAGCCGGATGAAGAACCCGTGGGTACGGCGGTGATCGATCCGTGAAATGCCCGGGAGTTTGGCCGGGAGGGGGCCCTTGATGAGCGGCTTCGGGCGGGGAGCGGCACGCTTGCGTGCGGGACGGCTCTTCTTGGCGACGGGCATGGGGAATACCATCGGTCAGTGTGGTGACCAGCAGGCCAGTGGGTGGCGGCTGCCGGTGCTGCTGTTACCTGCACCAATTTATGAAGGGCTGCGTTCGACGGTGGACTGCTGGAGCGGCGGGAACCTGACTCGGCATAACGTAGCCGTCCGTTCATGGATGCGCAACGCACCCGGGGTTCAGCCCAGCCATTGGTCGGCGGCGCGCCGGCCGAAGTACAGGCCAATCCCGGTGCCGACAATGCTCAGGAGGAACGCCGTCATGAAGCCGGCGCGCTGCCCGAGCCACCAGCCAAGACTGCTGCCGATGGTCGCGCCGATGAAGCCGGACAGCTTGGTCACGGCGCCTCCCGCAGGCTCCACCGGTACCAACCTGCTGGCGAAACCGAATTACCAAACATGACGGTCCTGACTGGGGGGATCATGCCGACACTCTCCGTCATCTGGAGGGGGCATGCGACGACGAAGGATACCAGCATGACCGGGTCCGGACCATCGTGGGATGTCCACAGGAATCACCGCCCGGGCCGCCTCCCGTCGGCGCGGCCCGCCCGCAGGCTTAACGGCCAGCGTATCTGGCGGACACGATCGGCACTGCTCCAGCACGACAAGAGTCGGTCGCGAAGCCCGGGCATCGGGTCCGCGTCGCGGCGAGCCCGGTACTGCCGGACAGCGGACCAGGTACCGACGTAGCCAAGCAGCGCATCGAGGTTCCACTCGGCCGACATGGCAAACACAGGCGATGCGATCGGGGAGAATGGGAAGTCGAGAGTCGCATAGCCGTTCTCCACCATCCTGCGCTCCGGGGGCCAGCAGCCGGCCAGCGTGTGCTCGTAGAACTCCCGCAGGATGACATCGATCTCAGGCTCGATCTGGCAGAGCGAGTAGGTCCATGCCGCGAGTACACCACCGGGTACCAGGCACCGCGCCACCTCGGCAAAGAACCGGTGCACATCTAACCAGTGCAGGGCCTGCGCCACGGTTACCAGGTCGAGCGACGATGACCGAATGGGAGCGACTTCCGCCAGGGATGCGACCCGCTGCATCATCGGTGCGTCCGCCGAGGCGAGCTGGTGGCGACTGGCATCGGAGGCGATCACCATGCGGAATCGCCGCGCAAGTGGCGCGGCCGCCTGGCCCGATCCTGTGGCACAGTCCCAGGCGCGATCGCCCGCCGGGCTGATCGTGCCGAGCCAGTCGAACAACGCGTCAGGGTAGTGCGGCCGGAACCTGGCGTAGGCGGCGGCGGTTGCCGAGAAGTGATCGGGGTACACGGGTGGCACGGCAGGCTAGCCCGGCGAGCGCTGGGTTGCGGTCAGTTTCGCCGACCCGCGGAGTGTCTGCAGGACGACGCAGTACCGCTCGGTCAACCGCAGGAGCGTCTCGCGCTGCTCGGAAGTGGCGTCGGATTCGAACACAAATGTGAGCCGGATCTCCCGGAATCCTACTGGTGCGTCCCGGTCGACCCCCAAGGTACCGCGGAAATCGAGGTCTCCCTCGGCCCGCACGGAGCCATGTCGAATCGTGACCCCGAGCGCGGTCGCCACGGCCTGCATTGTCACGCCGGCGCACGCGACGAGCGCCTCGAGCAGCATGTCGCCGGAGCAGGCCTGCATTCCGCTGCCTCCCGTCGCGGGATGGAGCCCGGCCACGACCAGCGCCCGACCGGTTTCCACCCGGCAGGTAAGTCCGCTGGACTCGAGCGATCCCTCTGCTGCGAGCGTCACGAGGGCGGATTCGGGCTGATCGCGGTACCGTTGCTTGATCGGCGCCTGGACGGCGCGGAGATCATCGGGGGTCATGGGCGACCGGGCTCGGGAGGGGAGGCAGGCATCACGCAGGTTGATCCGACGGCCTGCCACGGTAATGCGCGATCACGCGGGTGACTTCGATCTCCTCCGCGTAATCGGAGAGAATCGGCTCGAGCTGGTGACTATTCCACGCTGCGATCCAGCGTTGCGCAAAGGCCTCGGCTTCGGGCTGGTTCACCGGGCGGCGCCAATCGCCCTTGGACCTGTCAGGAGGCTCACCGGCGACCCGAGGCTCACCTGCCCGCCGGCGAGTACCCGGGCATACCAGCCACGGCGCCCCACCGTGGCACGAAGGAATGTCGGCCCCCGGTCGATACCGATATAGGGCAAGGCGTACAGCCGATCGCAGGGATCACACGCCGCCGAAACCTCAAGCAGGACGTCGCCGATCTGCAGCCGAACCCCGGGTTGCAGGGCTGCCTCGGGGATTCCACCAAGGGTGAGGTTTTCGCCGAGGTGCCCCGGAGCAACGGGCCAGCCCTCCGCGTTGAGCTGGTCGAGCAGGTCCTGCGTCATGAGGAGAATGGCCTGCGCGGGGTCGCCATGGAGCGCCCGGGTGCGGTAGTCGTTGTAGTCACCCTCCGCACCGGAGGGAGAGATCTCGAGTCCCGGGACCGCACGCTTGGGCAGGCCGTGCTCCCCGGGAGTGCGCGATTTGATGCTGAGCTGGACCAGGTACCCAGTCATGCCGACCTCATGCTTCCACGGAGAGGACCCGCGCCATCACACGGTCGTGCTGCACATCGGTGCCGAGAACGAACGATTTCTCGCCCACGTCGGTGAAGCCGCACTTTTCATAGAAGGCGATGGCGCGGGGGTTCTGCTCCCAGACGCCGAGCCAGAGGGTCCGGGCTCCGCCGGCCACCGCCGCAGCGATGGTGGCGGTCATGAGCCGTTGCGCGACCCCCCGACCGTGCCAGACAGCATCGACGTAGAATCGGGCCAGCTCAAGGGGAGCGGAGCCGGTGACACTGGCTGGGGTGGAGCCGGGGCAGAGCTGGGCGAAACCGACGAGGGCCTGATCGTCCTCGGCGAGGATCGTGGTCCATGCCGGATCGGTCAATTCGCGATGCTGGCGTTCCCGGGAGTAGTTCGCGGCGAGAAACCGCGCCACGTCTCCGGGGCGGTTGTCCGCGCCGAAGGATTCGGCGAACGCCCGCGCAGCAAAAGTCGCGAGCGCGTCGGCATCGGTGTCGGCCGCCGGTCGGAGCAGGACGGTCATTGCTGGAGTGACTTGGCCGGTCGGGGGAGGGATACTGAGACCTACTTGTCTGCGGCCGCGATCAGTGAATGGGCCCGCGCAATGAAGGCATCGTACGCCTTGCCCCACAGGCCGGATGAGCGTGACTTCTTGGGCAGCCCCTGGATGAGCTCGAGCAGCGGGCGGAGCTTCGGATCGGCGTAGTCTTCAGCCTCGATCCCCTCCAGCACAGAGCTTCGGGGGATCAACCCCTCGAGAAAGGCCCGGGCACGGACCGCGATCTCATGTCTGCGACCAGAACGAGGGTCCGTGGGCATACTCCGAAGTGGGTGGGGGTGTATCTGCCGCCGTCAGTGGATGCCGGAGACGTCCCTGTGCACCGTCGCCGGGGAAAAGGCGGGGAGGCAGATCGCGACGTACTCTGCGCCGTCCGCCTCCGGCGAACTGTACCGGATCCATTCGCCCGGCGCGGTAACTACCGCCTGGCCGGCTCGTACATCGAGTACGCCGTCGGCATGTTCTACCCGCAGCATGCCTCGGAGCACCAGCGTGATCTCCTCGAAACCGGGACGCTGTCCCGGTTCCTGCCAGCCGCCAGGCGACACCATCCGCGCCACGCTGACATGGGCGTCGCCGGAATTGACCCGCCCGGCGTACTCCTCGATGCGCTTGGGTGGCTCGCCCGCGGCGGCGATGACCGTGGGCTGGGCTATGATCCGTGGCATGGGGAGCAGACTCCTACCAGGCGAGCAGCCCCAGTTCATCGAAGAACACGGAGACGGCGACGAGCGAGGTAAAGCTGGGCGCACTCTTGAAGGCGTGGGCGGCCTCACGCAGTGGCGCGGTGCCGGTGTGGCCGGTCCGGGCGCGATACTGCCGGTGTGTGTCGCCGAGGTCGCGGAACACCATCCGGAGCGCGGTGACTTCACGGGCCGCGGCGTCGCTCTGGGACAGCGCGGACTTGCCACCCGGCCGTGCCTTGCGGGCACTGGGCCGGGCAGCGCCGGTGCGGCGATCGACGGCGCGGCCGGCATCGTCGACCCGGGCCCGCACACGATCTGCGAGGGACCGGGTACCGGAACGCGCCGCCGAGCTCGAGTTCTTTTCAGCCATGAGGTCCTGCCATGAATGAGAGAAGGCCTGACTACTGGTCGGGTGGCCCAGACGGCAATATAGTCGCTTCGGTGTCCACGAGGAAGGCGGGAGGTGTCTAACGGCTGATCGGCTGCGGTTGCGGGGGCGGACTCCCGGCGGTGGTTCGAAAGGGCGCCGGCGTTCCCCGGCGTTGGACGCGAGGGCGCGGCAATCCCGCCGCGATGTCAGGCGTCGAGCCGTGGCCCGCCGTTCCGGTGGCATACGGTGCGGCGGCGAGGCCGGGAAGTCGGACGGGAATCGGAAGGTGTCGGCTGCGAGTGGATCGCAGCATGGGCTGGCCGGGATGACCGGGCGCGCGGGTCGCTCAGGCGGGGGCGTGGGTAGCGTATCGGAGCACGGCGAGGAAATGGCAGGTACTGCCTCCGAGCACGAAGAGGTGCCAGATGGCGTGGTGGTATCGGGGGCGATCCCAGATGTAGAAGATGACGCCGGCGGTATAGAGCAGACCACCAGCGACCAGGAGCCCAATTCCGGGCCCCGGAAGCACCGCCGCCAGGGGGCGCATGGCCACCACGGCCAGCCACCCCATGCCGAGGTAGAGCAGGGTCGAGACGACCTGGAGGCGGACGCCCAGCAGCAGCTTGAAGAGAATGCCGCCGACCGTCAGCCCCCAGATCACACCAAAAAGCGACCAGCCCCATGCCCCCCGCAGCAGTCCGATGGTGAATGGCGTGTAGCTGCCGGCGATCAACAGGTAGATCGCGGCGTGGTCGATCCGCTGAAACACCCGCTTGGCCTCTCCCGGGGGGAGGGCGTGGTAGATCGTCGAGGCGGCGTAGAGGGTCACCAGGGTCGCGGCGAAAATGCCGCACGCCACGATCTGCCGCGTATCCCCGTGGGCGGTCGCGGCGAACAGCAGGACGGGAGCTGCCAGGAGTGCCGCAAGGAGGCCGAGCCCATGACTGAGCGCGTTGGCCAGTTCGGCCGGGTGTATCCCGGACCGGCTTGCGGGGGAGGCGCCCGCACCCGGCTCGTCCTGTGCGATGGCGTCACGCTTCATGGTCACCGGCTCGATCCTCCCGGCCGCCTGGCCGGCCGCACGGCCGGCGGGGCGAGTGCGCGCAACGCCTGGAGATCCAGCGGTCGGGTGAACATGGCGAGCGCTCCTGACGGTGTGTACGGCCATTCGGACGGCGGGCGATCCCGGTACAACTCGAGAGCGTCAGATGGACATGCCCCACCGTGACCCGCGGATCGATTGCTGGAGCAGTCGTCATATGGTTGAAATATGTCGCCATCCAGCGAGAAGGGCGAACCTTCGATGCCGGCGGTGTTGACCCCCGCCCCGAAATGTTGTGGCGTTCCCCAGCCGCCGCCGGACTTGTGCGAGACCCAAAGGTCGGGGCCGCTCTGGCCACCCGGGTCGGAGCGGCCCGGGTCGTGGCACCGCATTCAGCCGGCCGCGCCACGGCTGACCGCCGCACGGTACCGGCCCTCCAGGGTGCTCTGCCCGTCGACCGTGAGGGCAAGGTCCCGGATCAGGCCGTCCTCCAGACGATAGATCCAGCCGTGCACCGTCAGCGGCTGGTCCCGTTTCCAGGCGTCCTGGACGATCGTGGTCCGGCAGACGTGGGTGACCTGCTCCAGCACGTTGAGTTCGCAGAGCCGCTCCACCCGCTGCGCTTCCGGCATATCGGTGGCGAGGTCGAGTCGATGCCGCTCCGCAATGTCCTGGACATGGCGCAGCCAGTTGTCGATAAGGCCAAGGGGCGTTCCCTTCCACGCCGCCTCCACGCCGCCGCACCCGTAGTGGCCGCAGACAATGATGTGCTCGACGTGCAGCACATCGACGGCATACTGGATCACGGCAAGGCAGTTGAGGTCGGTGTGGACCACGATGTTGGCGACGTTGCGATGCACAAAGACTTCGCCGGGCAACAGCCCGACGATCTCGTTGGCCGGAACCCGGCTGTCGGAGCACCCGATCCACAGATAGCGTGGCGCCTGCTGATGGGCGAGCCTCGGAAAGAAGGTCGGGTCCTGCTCCTGCACCGACTTGGCCCAGGCACGGTTGTTGGCCAGTAACGAGTTCGCGTCGGTCATCGGTGTCTGGACTGTCCTGTCAGTGGGAGAAGCGTCCGGGGTCAGGCCCGTCGGCTCCGCTCGTATTTGGCGAGGTACGCCGCGACCGTCGTGCTGGCGATCACGGTGCCGATGACATCGAGCGGCAGATCATCAAGCGACGTGAACCGCAGGCACGACTTGCCCGTGTCGAGTCGCTTGCCCGCCTTGGCAAACTGCGCCTTGACCCAGCTGGCGAGGGCCTTGTCCTGATACGCGCACGTCAGATAGAGGGCGTAATTGTTCTTCTGCGCCGCGAGCGCGGCGTACATCAGCGGCTGGCCATTGTACGTATCCGGGTAGCGCTTCAGCGGGATTTCATAACTGATCATTCCCCAATTCATCGTCTCGCGGAAACCGGCCGGGAGGTGGGCGCGGATGGTGCGCCGCACGGCACTGATCACCTTCCGCCGGTCGGGCGGCAGCGAGGCGAGATACTGGGCGACGGTCCTGGCCGGGCTGCTCACCATGCGGCATCTTCCGGGACGAAGCGTGGATTGGAAACGGGTGCCGCGACTTCGAGGCCCCGGTTCGCGGACGGCTAGTGTGTTCGCAGCAGCCGGGTCAAGACCCGATCCAGCGTCGACGCGAAGGCCTGGCGGGCACGCTGGTCGAAGGGCGGCGGGCCGCCGGTGTCCACCCCGGCCCCGCGCAACTGGTCCATGAAATCCCGCACCGACAGCCGTTCCCCGATGGTGTCGGAGGTATGCTCCTCGCCACGCGGATCGAGTACCGCGACCCCCTTGGGCACCAGCAGCGCGGCCAGGGGGATATCCTGGGTGACCACCAGGTCGCCCACTTCCGCATGAGCGGTGATGTACCCATCAGCCACATCGGGGCCGCCCTCAACCCGGACCGCCGTGATCATCGGATTTCCCGCCGGTGGCTGCAGCCTGAGATTCGCCACGAGGACGGTCGGTATCGAGAGCCGCTTCGCGGCGCGGAAGACGATTTCCTTCACCTCTCGGGGCGCGGCGTCGGCATCAATCCAGATCTTCAGGAGCTGCTCGATCGGGAGTGGGTTGGGCCGTTGCGGCCAGCCGCGGCCGCCGAGCGGGTTGGCATCACAGCGATTTCGCCATGCAGATGCTGGCCGGCGCTCCCACGTACTCCCCGTAGGCGGGGACCACGACGAAGCCGGATCGGGCATAGAGCGCCAGCGCGGCGGATTGCCGCGGCCCGGTCTCGAGCAGCAACCGGCGGGCGCCGAGAGTGCGGGCTTCCGTCTCGAGCGCGACGACGAGTTGATGGCCGATCCCGTTGCCGCGACCGTTGGGGGCGACGTACATCCGCTTGAGTTCCGCAGTTGTCTCGTCCAGCAGCCGCACGGCGCCACAACCAATCGGGGTGTCGCCGAGTGATGCGACGACAAAGGCTCCCCGTCCCTCGGCGACCTCGTCGGGATCGAGGCGGAAGTGGGTGGCACCTGGCTCGGGGTAGAGGCCGGCGAGTTCCGCGTTGAGCGCCGCGATCAGCGCCTGTGCGATCGATGAATCAAGTTCCGCACGGCGAACGGTCACCACGAGCACGTTCACCCCTCGCTCACCGATGGAACAGCGGCGACAGGTAGATGTTGACCACCTCGCTGCGCGAGTCATCGATGACGTACCCGATCGCCGAATAGGGCAGGATCATCGCGCCATCGCCGGCGAATGATCCGCAGGCCGCGACCTGGGCCCGGTCGTGGGCGACGCCCGCGATACAGATGCCGCCCGATACCGTCCCCGCGTCGAAGCTGCCACTGCCCACGACGCTGACGTGGCGGCCGGAGGCCTGGTAGCACTTGAACTGATCCAACCAGGCGGAGGACTCGGGAATCGGAGAGCCGCGGCCAAAGCTGCAGGGCGCGGAACCACCGGCGGGATCGGCGGGCGATGCCGCGAGCAATGGCAGCGCGATGCCCAGGACGACCAGGGCGGCCCGAACGGGTTTCATGGAATCCTCCGGAGTGGGTCTGCGATGGAGCGTCAACTGGCGGTCGCGGCCCGAGACACCCGCTACTTTGGCCCCCACCAGTTATCGCACCGCGTTGATACCGGTCGGGCGACCGGCGGTGGATCCAGGGACGTGTCGCCTTGCGGCACGTGCTCGTCGACCCAGCGTGCCAGCATCCCGTCCACTTCCTCGGCGGTGTGCTCCGGGGCACAAACGAACGCCGGGCAGCGACGACCTCCCACCATGAGGTACCACATCGACGGCGTGGCCTCTTCGCCACGGCGGACGTTTGCCGGGGTTCCTTCGTACGAAACGAAATGGAAATCCCGCCCGCGGATGGCGAGGTGGCGCTGTTGGGACTTGAACGTGGACAATGAAGCACTCCGGTCGGGGGGGCCGAGCTGGGAGGTCGCTGCAGGCAGGTGTCGGCAGGAGCTGCTGGCGGGGCTGGTGAAAGATAGCCTGTCGGCTAGGGCTCGACACCGGCAGGCCCGACGGGATCGGCCGGGACGAGGATTTCGGGCGCCCCGCCACCGCGCCGGACCGCCACGACTGCGAGCGGAACAGGGCCGATCGTCTCCAGCCGCTTGACCGTGCCGTCATGCTCGCGCCGGAGCAGGGTCACTTCGATCAGCCGATCCTCCTGTTTGGGTCGAATCATGAGGGCGACACGGCTGTGCGGCAGTTCGATCAGGAACGGTGTGTCATTTCTGCGACCCTCCACTGGCCAGGCATCCTCAGGCACCAGGGCCCAGTCCACCGCCACCCCTTCGGTCTCCCCGCTGGTCACTCGCACCACATACTCGGTGCGGTCAGGAGTTGCCGAGGTCATGGAGGAGGCTGGTGCACAGGCGAGCAGGAGAGCGGAAACGACGGCCGGCAGGAGTCGGGGCTGCATGACGAAGATCCTCAGGCGGAAGAGCCGGAATGTGCCGACGTGCTACGGGCGGGCGTTGCGTCGCGATTACCCGGCAGGGGCTGAGTCGCCCAGGAGTTCGGACAGAAGAGTACGTCCCATACTCGTCATTCTCGCTCGCCACAACGATCGTGGGGAACGGGATCCGGCCCAGCGGCATCGGCTGCCATCCGCTTGGCCCAGGCGGATAGCCGGGTGCTTCGGTGTCACTCGGGCCAACCAGAAGGGCGCCGTGAACCGTTCTGCCGGTTTCTGCGGCCCAGAAGGCGACCAGTGCGCAGGATGTACTGTGGGCCGCAAGCACAACCTGGGGGCCAGCAGCGGTGACCGCGGCATCGAGGGTGCCGACCCACTCACCGCGTGACGGGGACTCCCAGTTGCGCTGAACCACGCGCAGAAAGGAGGGCTCCACCCGCTCCCAGTGCGTGTGCCAGTGTTCAGGTCCCGAGTCGTACAGCCCGGGCAGCGGCAGGACGCGGGGCCGCATTCAGGGCGTCACGTACCGGGCGACCAGTCTGGTCATGGTGGTCATGCTGCGAAACGTAGCGCGCCCATGGATCACCTTCTCGAATCGATTGTTGGTGAACGTCGACTTGCTCCGCATCTGCCGGCACAGCCAGTAGACCTCACGCCCGATCACTGGCGATGAAGGTTTCGACGCGCCATCGCGGGTGGATGGCTAGGAGCCGAGGCTGTCCTTTATCCCGGTCATGATGAACTGGGTGGCGACTGCGGCGAGGAGCAGTCCCATGATCCTCGTGAGGACCCGGATACCCGTGGTCCCGAGCACAGCCACCAGTCGCTCGCCCAGCAGCAGCGTGACATAGGAGACCGCCGCCGTCAGGACGATCGCGCCGTAGACAATGGCGCTGTGCGCCACGGTTGGTGCCTGGCCCGCGAGGACCATGGCGGTGGAGATGGCGCCGGGGCCGGCCAGGATCGGTATGGCAAGCGGCGTGAGCGCGACGTCCTCCTTCACGACGCCCTCCGCGATCTCCTCCCGCGATTCCTGGGTGCTGCGCTGCGCCCGCAACATGTCGAGGGCGACGAGCCAGAGGATGAGGCCCCCCGCCACCCGGAAGGCCGGCAGGGTGATCCCGAGTGCCTGAAAGATCAGCCCGCCCGCCGCGGCAAAGACCACCAGCATGATCGCCATCGCGACGCATGCCCGGCGCGCGGTACGACGGCGTTCCTCCCGCGTCTCATCCTGGGTGATGACCAGGTAGGAGGGCACAGCCGCCAGCGGGTCCACGATGAAGAGGACCGACGTGAAGGTGATCAGCGCGAAGTGCGGGAAGTCCCCCATGATCCTCAGTGCCGAGCGGGTGATGGCGGCGCGGATGCCCGCGTCGCCATCCGGTCAGCCGGTGACGAGTTGCGCGTCAAGCTTCATGGGGACCGCTGCCAGTGCTTTCGAGATGATACAGTTGACCTTGGTTTCCTCGGCCAGCCGCTGGAAATCGGCGGCGGACACACCGGGAACGACGCCGCGGGTCACGAGGTCGATGCCGGTGATGCCGAAGCCTGCCCCGACCTTGGAAAGGTGGACGGTGGCTGTCGTCGTCACGCTGGTGGGTACATGGCCCGCCAGGGTGAGCGCCAACGAAAGGGCCATGGAGAAGCAGCCGGCATGCGCCGCACCCAATAGCTCTTCGGGATTGGTGCCGCCGCCGCTTTCGAAACGGCTGACGAATGAATAGGGACCTTCGAAGGCTCCGCTGCCAAGGCGAATGTTGCCACGGCCGCTCTTGAGGTCTCCGGTCCAGCTGGCCTCGGCGTTGCGATCCATATCGTGTGCTCCGGGTGGGAGTGCGGAAGGACGGGACACCAGCGCCAGCTTGCGCCCGCCGACGTGCAGGGTTGGCGATTGGCACCGTCGCCGAAGTTAGGTACAGCAGAGACCGACCGGAAGGCGCGGGATGTGGGTATAGACATCGGGGCGGCGCGACACGATGACCCCCGCGATCACCTCGGCGATCTCCTCCGCGCTCTGGGAGTCCGGCATCTGGCGCGAGCCGGGGCCGCCGTGCATTGCGTGCAACCCAAACTCCGTCCGGACCACGCCAGGTGAGACGAGCGAGATCTGAATCGAGGGATGCGTCAGCTGGACCTCGTCACGGAAGTTTGCGGTCAGGGCATTCAGGAAGTGCTTGGCGCCGGAATAGGCACAGCGCATGGCGACGTACGGGACCCGGCCCAGCAGGGACGACACATTCACGATCTGCCCGGTCCCCCGCGTCTGGAAGTGTGGCAGGACCTCCTGCATGCCGTAGAGCGCGGCTTTCACGTTCACCTGGATCATGCTGTCGATGTCGTCGTCCGTCAGCAGCGTCGGGGCCCGGGTGATGCCCTGACCGACATTGTTGACCCAGACGTCGATCTGTCCGAAGTGCGCGATCACCTGTCGCACAGTCCGTCGCACCGCATCACGGCGGGTGACGTCCGCGACGATGGGATAGGCCCGCTCGCCACAGGCGGTGGCAACCGCCTGGAGCACATCCCCGCGCCGGGCGACCAGGGCGACCGCGGCCCCCCGACTCGCGAGCAGGCTGGCCAGCGCGGCGCCGATGCCGCCACTCGCGCCGGTGATCACCACGACTTTCCCATGCGTTGCGATTCCTCGCTGGAATGGTGGGGTGGGGTGGGGCGGGCCAGCTCAGGTTCCGACCGACGGGGCCGCCGGATCGGCGAGCGTGGCGAGCCTGTCCTGGTCGGTAAAGACCAGCGAGGCGCCATTCACGCAGAACCGCAAGCGGGTCGGGGCGGGGCCGTCCTCGAATACATGGCCCAGGTGGGCATCGCAGCGGGAGCAGAGGATCTCGGTTCGCACCATGCCGTACGCGCGGTCCGCATGGGTGGACACATTTTCAGGGGCAACGGGCTGGAAGAAGCTGGGCCAGCCGGTGCCCGACTCGAATTTCGCGGCGCTGGTGAACAGCGGCAGGCCGCAGCAGACGCAGCTGTAGACACCGTCGCGCTTGTTGTCGAGGAGTGTGCCGCAGAAGGCCCGCTCGGTCCCCTTGCCGCGCGCGATCGCGAATTGCTCGGGCGTCAGCCGGGCCCGCCACTCCGCATCGGCCTGCACCACGCGCGCGCTCTCGATGGGCCCGACAAGGGCGCCCGCGGCATTGAATACTTTGACTTTCATGGAGCCTCGAAGACGGATGAAGGAATAGCCGACCGCGCCTGACGGCGTCGGGATCAGGTGTCACGCCCGAACAGCGACACTTCATGGTCGTCCGGTGGCATGCGCACCATGCCCAGGCGTATCAGTCCCAGGCGCTGGAGCAGCCGGATCGAAGAGGCATTGTCCTCCTGGGCGACCGCCAGGATGCGAGGGAGCCTGAGGGCGCCGCGTGCCCAGGTCAGGACAGCGGACGCCGCCTCGAACGCGTATCCTCTCGACCAGTAACGCGGGAGAAAGGCGAAGCCGAGGTCGGGATGTTCAAGGGTCTCCCGTTTCACCAGGCCGCACATGCCGATCGGGGTGCCGTCCTCTTTCAGGGACACGAGGCAGAGGCCGAAGCCGTTCCGGGCGTAGCTGTCGATGGGTCCCTTCACCAGGTACTCGCGTGCGCCTGCCAGATCGCGGACACCCTTGTCGCCGATGAATTGGAGGAACGACGGTTCGTTCAGCAGAATAAGAATGAACGGGGCATCATCGGTGGTGAGCTGCCGGATGGTCAATCGTTCCGTTGCGAGGATCGTCACCGGGACTTGGGCTCCACAACCGGCCGGGTCATCCGCACAAACCGGAGCGCGACGCCATCGGGGAGCACCGTGACCCGCTCCTCCTCCCGCCGGAACCCTGCGGCGGCGTAGAAGGGAACACCCGGGAGCGTGGCGATCAGGACGAAATCGCGGAATCCCGCCTCATGCGCCGCCGCCGCGCAGGCGGCAAGCAGCTGCCGGCCAATACTACGCCGTGCGTAGTCCGGGTCAACGAAATACGCCCGGATCCGGGCTGGGTCGCGCGCCGGGTCAAGCAGCGGGTCATCCTCCTGCCGCATCTGATTGCCGCCGTACAGCGTGGCCCGCCGACTCCAGCCGCCCGCGCCCACGATCCGCGCTCCATCGGTTACCACGTAGTAGCTCCGATCCGCGATCAGCTGGGTGTCAGGTCCGAAGACATGCTTCAGCGCACTCTGGACCTCGGCTGGTGTGTAGTAGCCGACGCTCAGCCGCTGTACCGAGGCTGAGATCAGCCGCTCGAGCTCTGGCAGGTCGGCGGGCGTCGCGTGGCGCAGGGGAAGCTGGATCGGGGCACTACTCCCCCCGGTGCTCATGGCGCCAGCGGGCCGAGGGGGCTGGGGGTGCATCCCGACTGCCTGATGGTGTACGCGACCGATGCGACCTGCCACCCGCTCACGCTCTTGAGGAGAATGAAGCTGTCCACGCCGCAATGGGAAAAGCGGCCACTGACATGAAAGTCATAGGAGGCCCAGACCGCTGCCAGAGTGCCGGCGACCTGCGTGGTCGGTGCCCAGATGCGCTCACGCAGCGCACTGGTGTCGGCCGAGAGCGCATGCAGATACGCGGTGTCGCTCTGCGTCCGGGGCAATCCGGGAGTCTCGCCGTCCCGGATGGACTGAAGGACCGCGCCTGGGATCAGCAGGTTGCGGGATGCGGCGACATCACGCCGCGACATTGCCGTAAGCAGACTGTCGACGGTGGCGAGCACCGCCTGGCGCTCCGCGTCGGGGGCGCCCTGGGCGCCGGCCGGAGTCTGCGGGAGGCCAGCGAGGATCAGTGCGGCGGCAAGCCAGCGGAGTGGCGGCATGGAAGCACTCATGAGGGATTGGAGAAGCCAGGAAGCTTTCCCGCGAGAATACAGCACTGGCCTCAGGACGGCAACAATCCCCAATGTCACCGACGCGAAAGCGCCTCCGACCTGATCGCCGGTACGGACGGAATCGATGGGCTCGAACTGGAGTTTCATGAGACCTTTCACCGCGAAGGCGCGAAGTACGCGAAGGCTGCCTTCCCTGTCGCCCACTTCCCTGATTGCCGTCTTGGCGACAATCGCCTTTGACCGCGCAGGTGCGAAGGGCGCAAAGTCGATAGTTCTATAGCCTGTTCACCATACGCCGGATGCCATCCTTGATCCGAGGCACATTCCAGTTGATCAGAAAACCGAGCCTCAGGCCGGAGAGCTTGAGGTAGGTCAGCAGCTGAGCCTCATGGATCGGGGCCAATGCCTGGACCGCCTTATTCTCCAGCACGATTGCTTCCTCTACCAGCACGTCGATACGATATCCCGCGTCGATCACCAGGCCATCGTAGTGGACCGGGAGTCGGACCTCGCAGCGGATCGCCACACCACGTCTGCCGAGCTCGTGGGCGAGACAGGCCTGATAGGCGGACTCCAGCAGGCCTGGCCCCAGGGCACGGTGTACTGTGTACACCGCATCGACGACGACGGTGGCGAGGCGCTCAAGCTCTTCTCTATTCTGCATCAGCGCATGCTTCGCGCCCTTCGCGCCTTCGCGGCAATCATTTTCCACCGCCAAGGCGCAAAGAACACGAAGGCTGCCTTCGCGGTAACCGAATTCAGCTGCGACCGCGCCAAGAAAGGCGACTCCGCACGGCTTGCGCCTACCGCGCCGGTTCGCTACTGTAGTTCTTGCGGTCGGGAGTGGGTTTGCCTCGGCGAGCCCCCGCGGACACCCTCAGTGTCTGCCCCGATCGCACTTCTTTTTTATGCCGGCCAGACCCGAAAGTGTGCCACCCGTCCCTGGCACTGAGTGGCCCAGAGTCGCCCGACGGCCTGCTCCGCTGGACTCCAGGTTGCTAGCCGCTCCGAGGTCGTCTGTAAGTGAACGCCTGCCTTCGCTACATTCGTCGTCGATCCCACCATCCCTATGAATCGCACTCCGAAGGTCCTCAAGAAGATCGAGGAGGTGGTCAATCGGCGATTCCAGCTGGTCGATGGCGACCCGTAGGTCGCCCCACGACAGGTTATCCAAGAGCGTCTCGCGAATACTTGGTAACGCCTCCACACCCTTTCCGATGGATCTGATTAGCTCTTCAACCGTCGGGTTACCAGGTGACGTGAGAAAGCGGATAAGTAGCTCTGAGTCACCGTCCAGCGAAGAAGTCAATTCGCATAGGTGCGCGAAGGTGCCTGAACGCTCTTCGAGGTCGTCAACTAACGTGAGCAGCTGGTCGGCGTACGACTCAAGGTCAGTGTCCGAAAGTACCATTGGAGAGATCGCTCAGGCTTCGGGAGTGGGTTGAGAATGAAGTCGCCAACAAATGTATGGCGGCAAGCTAACGACTGCGCATAAGTGCCAAGCGCGGCGCCGCCGCGCTAGGGCCGGGGGGACGCTCCTGCCATGATTGCAAAACTTGATGCGCCGGTTGGGCGCCATCGGCGAGAATTGTGTATTCCCTGGCGCGACACCTCCACTCTGCATGCCGGGGCACTGGCGGAAGCAGCGCCTGGCTGCTCCATCCGCTGGTTTGACAACGACGGTAGTGAGCCAGACCGACGGCGCTGCGCGACCTGCTACTCCTTCTCAAACCCCTGACTGGTGAACCTCAGGGTGCGGCTGTTCTCAGTCACTGTCCGCACCACCTGGTCTGGAGCACCCGAAGGGATGTCGGCTTCGACCTCGAGCGTTACCCGCAGCTTGGCGCCAACGAGTCCTGCCAGATGCGCGATCACCTCGTCCGCAATACGGCTAGCGTCGCGTCCAACCCGCGCCGGGTCCAGTTCCACCGTGCCGTGAAATCGACGCGGCAGCGCTGCTGGAATCGGCGCACTCGGGCCGTCCCTACCTCCGCCAGGTATCGCCGAGGTACCGCCGGGCGCGACCGATCCTCCCTTCCCGGCGACGGCGCTGGTCCCGCCAGGCACGACCGGTGGCGGAACCTCGGCGTCCATCTGTCGACGGGCGACATCCGGCTTCACCAGCAACCCTGCGCTGTCCGCCGACAGATTGACCATCTGTCCGCCCCGCAAGCCCCGATATCTGCCCGCGGCTTCGTCGTAGCTCTCGGCGCTGGCAAAGGTGTCCGACTGCCAGGTGAGCAGCGCCACGCCGTCGCGTATAGCGTGGATCAGCACTTCGGGCCCGGCCAGCCGCGGCAGGTAGAGATACCGCGCGAAGTGTTCCACGAGCTGCTTCACGGCGACGTGGTCGCCGCCCCAGAGCGGCACGTCGTCCAGATGCTTGCGCAGGATTGTCGAGCCAAGGCTCGCGACGAGAAGCTCGTCGCTGCGCAGCTTCTTGCTCGCGCGGACGGCGAGTGCGTCGGAGCCCGTCAGCTTGATGGCGCTCCATTCGACCGCCGACTGGGGCGCCTTCTGCTCCGGCGCCAAGACCCACTGATAGGTCTCAGGCAGGCGCGCGGTCACAGCGCCGTCCGCGGCCTGTTGTTGCGTTTCGGCCTGGCGCACCTGGTGAGGGTCGAGATTGAGCGCAACCTTCTCCGCCAGGATCGACGACCACGCGAGGTACTTGCGCAGCGCCTCGTCGAGGTCCTGCAGGCGGACCTTGTCGGCGGCGAGGAAGACGAGCGTGTTGCGGTAGAGGCGCGGCGTGTTGCCGCGCGACTCCAGGACCGCCTTGGCCGCCATCTCAGCGGCACTCCCCCCGTCCTTGCTGTACGAATGCTCGGCCGGCAGCACCACCAGGCGCGCGTCGAGATCGTCGGGCACGTCCGCACCCGAGCGCGGCAGCGGGTGGATGCGTGAGAAGTCCCCGGTCTTCTTCAGGTCGGCGCGCAACCTCGCGTCCAGCTCGTTTGACACCTTGTCCGGGTCGCGCTTCAACTGCTCGGCCCGGTCCTCCGCCAGCTTGGTCACGGTCGGCTGGGTTGCGTACCAGGTGCGCGGGCCGTCCTGGTAGAGATAGGTCGCCGCCGCCGCCAGTCGCCGCAGCGCGTCGCCGAACACCGCCGGTGACTCGCCCGGCATCACGCAACCGAGCTTCACACGACGGTCCTCGATCCCCCGATGCGCCGCGGTGGTCGTGGGCGCCGAGCCGAGGTAGATCGTGCGCGCCACGCGCCGCGTCGCGTGCAACTTGCCCAGGTTCGGCACCTCGCTGTCGATCTTCATGGGCAGCGAGCCAGGACCGTCCACGTCCTTCTCGATGATCGGCGCCCAGTTATCGGAGAGATAACGCGTCAGCTCCGACTGCACCCGCCCGTCGTCAATCGGGATTGTGGAAGGCAGGATGAGCGGATTCTTGTCGCCCTTCTCCCACAGGCTGTGGATCACCGCCGCCATCAGCCGCAGCACGCCGCGCGTGCGCTGGAATTTCACCAGCGTGGACCAGTCGGTGTAGAGCCGATCGAAGATCTCGGGATGGATCGGGTAGGCGGCCTGCATACGCTTTTCGTAGTCGGCGCCTTTGCACTCGGGCGGGAACTCCGCCGCCTGCGCGTGATACAGGTCGGCGAAAGCGCGCGCCGTCACGTCGCGGTACTTGAACTGCTCGCCGGCGATCGGCTCGAAGAGCCGCCGCCGCACGATCTCGAAGCCTTCCTCAGCGGTCGCCGGCCGCCACGAGGACTCGAGGCGGCCCACCACGTTGCGCAGCCGATCGAGTGCCTCGCGCCCGCGGATGCCTCCCACCTCCACGTCGTCCGCCTGCGTGTGAGGCGAGCCCGACGTGTCCGAGGCCGGCAGCGACACCACCAGCAGGCAGTTCTTCGCCAGCTTCGCCGACTCGGTCAGCGCCTGCGCGAAGGTGAACATGGTCTCGAAGTTGCCGCCGGGCAGGTCGCCCTGGTCGTGGAGTTGACGGGCGTAAGCGACCCATTCATCCACCAGCACCAGAGCAGGACCGTATTCGATGAACAGCTCGCGCAGCACATCGCCAGGGTTGGTCGCCTTCTCGTCGTCCTTGGCGATGCGGGCAAACGCCTTCTTGCCGCCGAGCTGGTACGCCAGCTCGCCCCACAGCGTGCGCACCACAGTGCCGTCGGCCTTGGTGACGGGATTCCCAGGTGAGATTTTGTTGCCCACCAGCACCACGCGCTTCGCAGTCGGCAGGCTCTTGACTCCCGCTTCGGCCAACACGGCGTCCACACCGGCCAGCTCGCTCGGAGCGACGCCCGAGAACAAGTGATAGAGCGCCAGCATCGAGTGGGTCTTGCCGCCACCGAAGTTGGTCTGCAGTTGCACCACCGGGTCGCCGCCCTTTCCGGCGATGCGCTGCACGCCGCCCACCAACAGGCGCTTCAGGCTCTCGGTGAGATAAGTGCGGCGGAAGAACTCCGCAGGCTTGCGATACTCATCGCTGCCTTCACCCAGGTGCACCTGCCACAAGTCTGCGGCGAACTCCGCCTGCTGATAACGGCCGCTGGCGACATCCGGGTGCGGGGTGACTACTTCGCGCCACGGTTTGAGCGACCCCGTCGCCGCCGCCTCGATCAGCGAGCCGCCGGCCTTGCGCTTCTCACCGCGCACCTGCTCGTCGTACGTGAGGCGGCGGAGCTCCATCTTCATCTTACCCACCTCGTCGGCCTGCGGGGCCGAGACGGCGGTGAGGAGGCGCGCCATCGAGTCGAGCGCGCGGTCGGCGTCGTCGCTCGAGAACGGCTCCTGGTGCGCCCACTTGTTGCGCCAGTCGCGCAGCTCCTGCATCAGCGAACGCTCGGCGCGCCCGAGCGTCCGGCCGAAGACATCGTTCCACGACTCCCACATCAGCTTGAGCAGCGCCGCCACGTCCCACTCGGCGAGCGGCTTCTTGCCTACGACGCGGTCCTCGCCCATGTAGCGCAGCGCCTCGGCGCCGGCTTGCGCCTTGTGCAGGTTCTTGAACTCACGCTCGGCGAACGGCGCGAGTCCCTGGCGGAGCAACTCCATCGCCTTGCCGACACGTTCCTGATTGGTGATGGCCATTACGACTGTCCTCCGTCGTGTTCGGTCGCCGTGACACCGGGGCGATGCTTCCAAAGGCGCACGAGGAACCGGCTCTCTTCCTCGATGAGATCTGGCTCGGTCCCGTTGTCCGCTCGCATGCCTTCGATGATCTTGCGCGGCACGCCGAGACCTGTGGCTTCGATGTAGCGATAGTCGCGCAGCACTTCCTTGATCAGCTCGTTGCGCGAAGCGCGATACCCCGCCCGCATCTTTTCCACGGTCACGGTGTTCGGGAGGCGGCCGGGCGAGATCACCTCCAGCCGATCGGAGTAGAGCGCAAGCTCGATGTCCATCACGCTGATTGTGTAGTCGCGGTGCGCGACGGCGTTGACGATCGCCTCGCGCACGGCTTCAAGCGGGTAGTCCCAGCGCTCCTGCCGCTGTCCGCGGTCATCGATCGAGGCCGCGATTGCGGTGTTCCGCCGCACGAAGTCGAGTGCCTGCTCGATCACCCCGGCCTCGCTCACACCGTCGGCGTCCGAGAACGTGCCCGTCAGGCTCGGGTACGAGGATGCGATCCCGGAGGTCGGGGCGGGAAAGAGGGACACCAGGGGCCCGATCAGGGACTGTCGCGCGCGCGCGTCGTAGTCCTTGTCGGTACCGCTGTACGCCACGGCGCTGACGCCCGCCTGCGGCAGGTACCGCTTCGGACGTGTGCCGAAGAGCAGCAACCCGCCCGCGCTCGGCAGACAGCGCCCCTTGTCCTCGTACATCAACTCCGTGTTGACCAGTAGGCGCGTCCAAGCCTCGCCGTCGCCTGCTTCGGGGCAGGATTGCCGCCGCACGTCGCGGAAGTAGTTCACGAGCCGGCGCATATCGAAGTCGTCGAGGCTGGCGCCGGGGACGGGCTTGCGGTCGTAGGGCAGCCGACCCGACTGCATGTAGAGGCGGGCCTCTTCTTCATCGGTCGCGTCACGCGAGGTCGTGCCGACGCGGATCTGGGTCACCCAGGCCGAACCGCGCTTGACCTTGTAGGGTTTGTCAGGCGCGTCGGCCGGGAGTGACACGACTCCCACAATCTTCCCGTCGCCCCAGTCGAGCGTTTCCCAGAACGGAATCGCCCCAGGCCGAAGATGCGTACGAGCGGCTTCCATGACCCACTCTTCAGCCTTCTCCGGGTCCCTCGTCAGACCCGAGACTGTCCGATCCTTCTCGACCCCCAGGAGGATGTGGCCGCCCTCGAGATTGAGCAGCGCCGCCATCTCCTTCGCCAACTTCTCAGGAGTGACGTCGTCGCGCTTGAACTCTACGCCGGAGTTCTCGCCGTTGTGGATCAGCTCTGCCAGCTCGGTGCGATTCATGTCGTCCTCTCTCAGAACCCGTACTTGCGACGCCGCCGCTCGAAGGCTTCCTTGCCGCCTTCAAGGATCTCCTCCACCAGCTCGCGCACCGGCCGGTCGTCAATGGAGCCGACGTGCTCCGGCGCGATCCGCGCGCGCCCGCCGTCGGCCTCGCCAGAGGCGGTGAGCCCGATGATCAGCTCGGCATCCCCCAGCACGGGAATGTTGGCGTTATGCGTGGAGAACAGGAACTGGCGGCGCTGCTTCTCCTCGCGCATGCGCGGCACGACGCCCTCGGTGATGAACCGGTTGTCGAGGTCATCCTCCGGTTGGTCGACGATCAAGGGTGCGTCCGATTCGAGGAGGAGCAGCAGGAGCACGGCCGTGGCCTTCTGGCCCGTGGAAAGCTCCTCGAGGGTCTTCCACGAGGGCGGCTCGCCGAGCGGCGCCGTGTTCAGCCGGATCGCCGTCGTCGGCGGCAGGTCCAGCTCCTCGATGCGCATCAGGACTTCGGGGTCCGCCTGCGCCAGTCGCCCAGCTTGCGCCGGCGTGATGTTGAAGCGTTTGGTGACTTCGCTGGCGCCAATCCGGCACGCCTCGACGAACTGCGTGAGCGACAGGTCTTTCGCCTGGCGCAGGGAATCGGTGGCCTCCGACAGGCGTCCGCCCACTTCGTCGCGGAGAATCTTGTAGAGCGGCTCGCGATCGCCCGCAGCCGTGACCTCCACCTGCACCCGGTCTCGGAGCCGTTGGCTGACCTTCTTGGCGGCGCGATCCAACCGCCGGAACTCCTCCGCCTTGAAGTCCTCCCACTCGGCGAGCAGCTTCCGGCGACGGTCGGCCTGCTCCCCTTGAAGGCGTTTGGCCTGCTGCTGCCGTTCGCGCAGCGGGCGGAGCTCTTCGATCTGCCGCCGCAGGCGGATGAACTCCTCCCCGTCCACGCGCGACTTCTGCAGCTCGCGCAGGATCTTCTCGTAGGCCTCCTGAACGTCCTGCTTGCGCGCGTTCCATACCACGCGCACCCCAGCGACACCCTCGTCGGCGTGCTTCAAAGCTGCTTCCAGCGACGTGCCGACCGCCCCGAGGTCGCGATCGAGAGCCTCGAAGACCTCGTTCAGGCGCGCGAGGATCTCCTTGCCCGGCAACTCCTCGAGCGCCTTGGCGGAGAGGAAGACGCGGTCGATCGGAACCTCGCGCTTGAGGTTCTCGAGGCACTCCCGGAACGTCGCAAGGCGCTCGGGGATGGACGCGAGGATCCGTTCTTCACGCACCAGCAGGCTTTGCTCTTTCAGGCGCTCTTCCAGCCCCGCCTGCCGGAACCGTTCCAGGGTCTCCTCCAGGCCCGGCAAGGCGGCCAGTCGCTCCTCGATCTGCGCCAGCTCCTTGCGCGTGTCGAGCAGACCTCGCCGGCTCTTCCCCAGATCGCGCCCCAGCTCGGTCTTGCGGCGCGGCAGTGCGTCGTCGCGTTCCACGAAGCGGTCGAGCAGGCGCGTCAGCTTCTCGCGGCTCTTGGTCAGCTCGGAGATCTCGTGCTGGCCGAAGACCTCGACGCGGGCGAGCACGTCCCCGGGCGAGAGGTTCGACACCTCTCCTCGCTCGTCCTTGACGAGCGGCGGATTCGGGAGCGTACGCTCGATGGTGTACTCGAGCACCGCCGGGCGGTGCGCCCGGACGCGCAGCGAGATCTTGGTGCCGCTGCGCAGGACGTGCCGCACGATCCCTTCGTGCGCCTTGCGTGCCTCGTCGCCGATGGGTTCGAGCCCCAGCACGGCGCGGATGCTCTCGACGATCGTGGACTTGCCGGTGCCGCGCCCGCCGACCAGCACGTTGAGATTCGGATTGAAGTGAACGGTGGCCCCGTCGAGGAAGCCTCCCTGCCATGAGAGCGCGAGCAGCTCGGCATGCTCCTCGGGCTCGAGCTTGCCTTCCTTGGGATTGAGGCGGATGCGCGAGCCCGGGTCGAGAAATGCCTGCCGCAGGCCCTCGACGCTCACCTCCGACATCTTGATCCAGCAGGTGGCGGCGCGGTCCTCGAGGTCGGAGGCCGTGACCACGTCTTTCGAGTTGACGACGGCGATCGCGAGCCGCTCTTCGGCGGCGTGGCTCCGGCGATAGTCCGCATTCCGGTTTTCGACGATCGGGCGGAGATCCTCGGGAAGGTCTTCGAGCGGCCCAGGGATCTGAATGGCGAGCAGGTCGTCGCACTGCCACGCCTGGATGCGCGCCCTGCCCTTCAGGACCTTGAGCAACCCACCTTGATCGCTGGTCCCATGGGCAGCGACCGTTACGCCCCCTTGCTCTCGCACCATCGGCAGGATCTCCACGAACGACTTGTTCGCGAGATCAGAGGAAGGCGACGGGTTGGTGATCCCGAAGGCGCCAAGAAACCTTCCGAGTTGATCCTGGCTGGTCGCGGGCGGATAAATACACAAAACATGCACACCCTCGCTCGACGACAGCTCGAAGCCGGGGAAGACGTGCACACCGCGCCCGTCCGCTGCGGCGCGAAAGGCCGGCACGCCGGCGACATCGTTGTGATCGGTGATGGCGAGGACCGAGATCCCGACCTCGATAGCCTTGTCGACGATAGCCTTGGCGTGCGTGGTGGCGTCGCCCGCCTGTGCCTGGCCCCGGTACGTCTTCCCGTAGTGGTGCGGGTTCACCTGCAACGCGCAGCGGTGGAAGACCGCGCCCGCCGGAGCCCTGTGGGCCTGAGCGGTCGGATCGTTGGCGTTCATGATGATCCTCCTGTACGGGCCTGTTCAGATGATCGCATGGCTCAATCCTCCTCCTTCCCGAACAGGCCGCCCTGCTCGGACTTGGGCTTGCCGCCCTCGCGGGCGAGGCGGACGATTTCGGGGAAGCTCTGCACCAACGCATTGTAACTTAGCGCCTCGGCTGCGCGCTTCTTGCGCTCGCAGATGGTGTACAGGCGGTAGGCCAGTTCGCGGGCGATTTCGGCTTTAGCGCCGAGCTTGGCGACGAGTGTTGCCGCCGCGCTCTCGCCACCCGAGCCGAGCACGCGGATCAGGTGGTGGACGACCTCCCACGCGGTGAGGCGCGGGTCCATAGCGGGGTCCCAGTCGGCGGGGAGTTCGTCGGGCTTCAACAGCCGCACCTTGCCGCGCGCCGAAGCGAGCACGCCCGCGTCGACGAGGCCCTGCACGCTGGTGTTCTTGGCGCGGGCCAGCACATCGGCCACGCCGAACTCGCCCTCGGCGAAGCCCGACTGCTCGAACCACGCCAGCGCCCAGCGGGTGTCGGCGTCGAAGTCGCCTTCCTGCTCGGCCAGCGCCTCATCGAGGGTCTGGTTGATGAGCGCCAGAGCCTCGCGGACGCTGAGCGGTTTGCCTTCGGCGTCGAGCACCTTGGCGTAGCGGGTATAGATCGCCATGCCCGGGCCGATGGCTGCCTGCGCCAGGTCCACCGGTGCGATGTTGCCTGCCTGCAGGTGGGCGAGCGCCCGCGGCAGCTCGGCCTTGAGCGCGGTGACGAACTCCCGGCGGGTGCCGGTTGGCGCATCGTCGGCGCGCTGGCGACATACGAGAATGATGCTGGACGCGAGGGCGTTGGTGACCATACCGACAAGCCGAGTCTGACTCTCCGTTCGCATTGGCCATGTGCCGCTGATTGCGAACCCCGCTTCAATCACAGCGGCGAGAAACGTATCCCAACCGGTGTTTGTTGTGCCCTCACCGCTGTCGCTCTCGGACTGTTTGAATGCGTAATAGATGGTGACGGGAAAGCCTGGGTGCGCTTGCTTGGCGAGGCGATGCATTGCCAGCGTCATGCCTTCGAGAAAGAAGAGCTCAGCCTTCTCCTTGCTGCCGTGGCGATAGGGCGTCGCGACCAGCTCCTCGGACTTGGGCACAGCTAGCGTGGCAAAGAGGTCGGGGAAGACCGAGCGGAGCGAGCGACGCAGCCACACATAGAAGAAATCCGACAGATCTGCGTAGCCGATGTTGTCGTAGTATGGCGGGTCAGTTGACACGAGCTTGCCGTCAGTAAGCAACTGGCGACTCGCATCTGCTTGGGTCGCGTGGCCGAGCAACGGCGGAGGTCCGGCTCGTAGCACCTTCTCGGCTGCCTCGATGATTCCAAGAAAGTCGCCGCCCGCTCCGGCGAATGGGTTCAGGTCTGCAAAGTCCCACACCATTGGTAAGGCTTGCCGCCCAAACGCGGGAGCTGACTTGCTTTCGCCAGCGCGCCAGCGCGCCTGGGTCACGAGAGAGACTGTCTCTTTGCTGACGCTCATCCCCAAGTACACCGCTACTGCGTCAGCGTAGGCGGCGGCGCCGGTGCCACCATCACGCAGGGGTTGGACGTCGTCCGACACGTCGGCGACGAGCGCGTCGCGGCGGATTCGCTCGCGCGCTTCGCCCACCAGGTCGGAGAAGGTCGTCAGCGCCACGAGCTGGCGCGGGGTGAAGAGGTGATGGAAGTGTGTCAGCCCGTAGTTGATGGTCCAAAAGTTACGCGCGTCATCAGGCAACGGCGTCTCAGGCTTCCACTCCGGCTTCGCCCTACGCGCCGCCGCCTCATGCTCCGGCGTCGGTGCCAGATAGACACGCCCTCGCGTTCCCTCGGCCACGATCGCCATCAGCCGCGCACCCATCCGGCCCGCTTTGCCCTCAGCCTTGATGTAGTCGCCCGCCATCGGCGTGCCCGACATCAGGCACTTGAAGTTCGCCCCGCGAGCGAGCTTGGTGCCGTTCTTCGCCCCCTCCGCATCCTTCGGCTTGCCCATCTTCACCGTAAAGCGGTAGCCGCCGTTCCCTCCTGCGTCGGGACGGGCCTCGATCACCGGCTCCACATACGCCTCCTTGCCCGCCTTGGTGGAGAGCATGAAGGTGGAGGCCAGCGGCACATCCACCTGCGCGAAGGCCGGGTTGGGGCTCTTCACCGTACGCGCCCAGAGCCAGGCGATCACGGTAAGCGACTGGCCCACATAAGGCTTGAGGTCGGGGCGGGTCTTGGCCATCTCGGCCGTCACGTCGATCTTGGGATACAGCGTGCCGATTCGCTGCTCGGCCTCGTCGCGCATCCACTGGCCGTAATGGCGCACATCCTCGGCGAGGCCCTGCGCGCCCTTCCACTCGCGGGCGAAGAGGTTCTTGTCCTTGCGCGTCTCCGGGTTCACCGGCGGCCTCCCCGCGAACTTGGGCGGGATCTCGATCATCGCCTTGTTGATCAGCACCGCCACCGGGTTCAGGTCGCTGGCGTAGCTCTCGAGCCCGAGCCGCTGCGCCTCGAGCGGCAGCGCGCCGCCGCCCGCGAACGGATCGTGGAAGGCGGGCAGCTTCTTCCGGTCGAACAGCTCCTTCGCCCGCGGATGGTCGGCGTTCTCGGCGCAGGCGCGCCGCCAGCTCGCCCAGATCTCGTCGCGCGTCGCCTGCAACACCGTTTCGTTGGTGGTGTTCTCCCACAGCACCAGGTCTTCGATGATGCGAAAGAGCCGTTCGCGCTCCTTCTCCTGCTTCTTTACGGTAGGAAAGAGGTCGGGATAGCTCGACGGGTCGTCCACCATTTGCGAGAAGATCACCGCCCGTGCGGCCGCGAGCGGCCGGCGTGCCCACCACAGGTGCAGCGTGCTCGGGTGCCCGTGGCGGATGGACTTCTCGCGCGCACAGGCCTTATTAATTGCCTCCAGCGGCAGGGCGACTTCGATGAGTTTCTTGCGGGTACGAACAGTCACGACGACCCCTATCCGTTGAGTTCCACCCGGTAGCGCGGGGTGAAGGTGCGATCGGTGACGCGCAGGTCCCGAATTTCGGGGACCTTGAAGGCCTTGCTGTGACCGGCGGCACGCTCCCAGCCATAGAGCAACAGATTGCCCGTCCGCGGCCGGCGGAGGGCGTACGGCTCCACGTCTCGCTGCGTTCCGTGGTAGTCGAACGCGACCCGCAACCGATTGGCGCCGGCGAAGCGCACCAGGTCGAGTGGCAGACCCATTCCCCAGAGCTGCGCCGCAGGCCGCCCACGGAGGGCGGAGACCTCGCCCGCCGCACTTGAAGCCGGCCGTAGTGATACAGACGCCGGCTCCTTTACCACCCGCGGCCCAAGCCAGCCGAGCAGCGTCGGCAGCCGTTCGATGATCCCCGCGAGCGGTGGCAAGGCGGGAAGCTGATGACCCAGCATGTTCTCCCACTCGGCCGCCAGCTCCGCCGATCCTGCTGCCAACGCAACCAGTCCAGCCGCCGTGGGAGTCGGGATTCCTTTCGCTGCACATTTCCGTCCGAGAATCTCCCGGGTCCGCACGAGATCGGGCCGGAGTTCGTCGCTTTCCAGCAGCAGGACCACATCGTACAGGTCCCGCGGTCTGGTCCGCTCCACCAACGCCCTGGTCTTCTCCGCCAGCAGTTCCTCAAGAGGGTAGCACTGAACCGTGGCGCCTGCCGGCAATTCGTCAGGATAGGAGTGGAAGATCGGGCGCCGTTCTGGTGGCAGGAGAATCGGCTCCGACCGGGTCAGATCGAATCTGACCTTAGGCGTGGCCGGCCCACCCATCGGTCCCTGGTATCCCAGGCGCACCTCATACGTCTTCTCTGCTGCGCGATTCTGCCGAGGTCTCAGCTCCATCGCATCGATGGCAAAGCGGACACCCGAAAGCATTTCCGCCTGCTGGATGGGACTCGTCAGGACTGCCCGAAGATCCACCTCCTCGTAAGCAGCGTCCGGTGTGAGGCTGAAATCCAGATCTTCGGAGAAACGATAGGTCTCGATGTAACACTTCTTGATGCACGTGCCGCCTTTGAAGACCCAGCGCTTGCCTGTCTCCCCATCCGCACCGAGTGCCGCGAGCAGCCAGCCGAGGACGTAGTCTTTCTCTACCACATCGGGGCGCAGCTGCCACTCCTCGGCGCGGTCGAGGATATCCTGTCGCCGAATCACGACGTCCCAGCCCCAACATCGGCATTGACCCAGAGTCCCCAGCGCCGATTCATGGTTCCACGGGTTGGAATCGCGGGGTCAAGCCGGACGACCCCGGTCGGCCGCGCGGCCAGCGCAGCTGCGATCAGGCCAGTTGCCTCGGGCCAGATTCGCTCCACCAGAAACCCTGCCCGACGGAACGCAGCACCGCTCCCTCGACGCGTGAGCTCGATCAGCAATGACTCCCCGAGATCGTTTGTCGTTTCGCGGTACCGTCGGACAATCTCGCCGAGGTGCCGGATACCGCCGACCCACGAAGGGTCACCGCAGGCATCGACGATCGTCCGCTCGGCGCTGCTGACGCGCACCTTCACAGCCCCTCGCCACACCAACACGGCACTCTCCACTCGTGCGCGCCGCACCTTTACCAGTTTGAACTCAGCACCGAGCAGGACCTGGGAGCGCGATCGAAGACTCGATGCCGTAACCACAAACGTTGAGCGAAACGACTGTTCGGTGAGCCCCCAATGGTGAGCCGCGGTCCAGCCACCGATATAGCAAGGATCGAAGGCGGCATCCGCCAGCACCCACGCGTCCTCGACCACCGCTCCCGTTCCACCTTCGAGTGGCACCAGGTAATACAGCCCGCGGCGGATTCGCTTGAGCCACCCGGCCCGTTCAAGCCGGCCGAGCGTGACCGCCGCTCCGCGGCCGGAGACACCCAGGCTGGCTGCTGCTACGTCCACCGTGACCAGACCGCTTCGAGCACTTCGACTTAGCAGTCGGAGCTGCGCGCGGGGACTCGGTGAAGATGAAGTTGCTCGCACTGGTACCTCATGAGTGTGTAAATGTCTCCAAATAGGACATTGGCGCACTCAAACTATACCACTTCGATGAAGTCTGCTCGGTACGCCTTAGCAGGGCGCACCCGCTCGTGCGCGCAGCCCGGCGAAGTCGTAGTTCTGACTCACGACATCGAAGTCCGGCTCGCGTTGGAACGGCCGCCGCAGGTAGTGCACTCGATGGTGCTCGTCGTCGAGAAACTCAACGATGGCCAGAATGAAGTCCTCCGGCTTATTGAGCGAGTAGAGAATCTCGTTCTTTGTCACGGTGATGGTATCAGCACCAGCCACCCTCCCCTTCACCTCGATGAAACGCAGCTTGCCCGTGCCTGGCACCCTGCTCTCGATGTCATAGCCTAACTTCTCGAGCTCACGATCGGTGGGCTCGAATCCGAGTTGACGCTCGACCTGCATCACAATGGCGCGGGCCCGCGCGGCGGAGGCCTGGGTATCGACCGGCATTGTCGCCGCGAGTGGGCGGAGGCCGGTCATGGCGGCCAGGAGACCCGCGGGGATAACCAGCACGCCACCCAGCACGACTGGTGGCAGCGGGGCGAGCTGCGCTTCGAGCTTGAGCTCCAGCAGTCGCTTCGCCAGACGCCCCTGCAGATTGTCGGCGCGCTTGCGTGCCTCGCCGGAGTTGAGCCGGGCGTTCGGCCTGCCGGCCTGCTCCTGAAGCTTCAACTGCTCGGCGCGGTGGTCCCAATAGGTGATCTCCTTGGTGAGGCGCGCCTTGACCGCAGCCTCGGTCTTGGCCAGGAGCTTCAGCTTGGCGCCACGAACCTCCTCGAGATGCTCGGGCACGACCTGCGCGACTGCATAGCCCGCCACCGTCTGTTCGAGCTCGCGGGTGATCCACCCGCACTCGGGGCGCGCGAGGAGGGCGTCGACGCCGGGATCGCCGGCCTGGAGCGGCCGGTAGTCGAGGTAGGGCGCATAGTGGACGTGGCGCGCGATGCCGTCGGCGCCGAGTTCCACATAGAGCACCCGCCGTGAGATCACGCGGCGTTCGCCGGTGCGCGTCAGGCTCGCGTCCTGGATCGCATGTTCAAGGTAGAAGAGCACGCGGGGCTGGGATCCCGTATCGCGTTCGTCCACCAGAACGGCTCCGCGCTTCAAGAGATCGCGGTGGCGCTCGAGCGTGAGGTCGATCAGCGAGTCGAGCAGCGGGTGGCCTGGACAGACGAAGGCGGCCAGCGGCTGGCCCTGAGGCGCGACCAGGTCCTTCTCGAAGGCGATACGTTCGTAGCGCGGCAGCACCGGCTCGCCGATGCCAATGAGGCGATCGCGGTGACGCACCGGCGCGGGGACGTTGGTGATCTCGTAGCGGCGTGGCTCACGCTGGCGGATGGTGCCCCCCAGAGCAGCGAACGCCTGCAGGAAGAAGGACTCGACGTAGTGCGGCTGGAGGCGGCGGGCCTCGGCGCGCTCCATGTCCTCGCGGATGCGCTGCACGCGGCTCGCATCCATGGCGTCGTGCGCCAGGGCGTGGTCCTCGAGGAGATTCTGGAGCTGGGTGCGATCGAGTGCGTGGTCGACCACCGTCGTGAGGCGGGCGCGGACCTCCGGGGTATCGCCGTAGCGGATCGCCTCGATCAACAGGTCTCGCAGGGAGCGGCCCTCGAACTGCAGCTTGCCGAGCACATCGAACACCTGACCGCCGAGCGCCTGCCGCGCCTGCTCGAGCTTCTCCAGCAGCTTGCGGTAGACGTCGCCCTCGCGGGTCTCTTCGGCCACCAGGTTCCACAGGTGACAGACCTCAGTCTGGCCGATGCGGTGGATGCGGCCGAAGCGTTGCTCAAGACGGTTCGGGTTCCACGGCAAGTCGTAGTTCACCATCAGGTGGGCGCGCTGCAGGTTGATGCCTTCGCCGGCGGCGTCGGTGGCCAGCAGCACCTGCACCTCGGGGTCGTGCTTGAAGGACTCCTGCGCCTTGAGGCGCTCCTCACGGCCCATGCCGCCGTGGATCATCACCACCGCCGACTTCCGTCCGAGCAGCGTCGTGATGCGGCTTTCGAGGTAGTTGAGCGTGTCGCGGTGCTCGGTGAAGAGCACCAGCTTCTGGCGCGGCGAAGGGATCGGGCGCGGGATCGGGCCGGCGCCGTAGGGGACCGTGGCCTCCGCGACGCGATCGGGAAAGGCGGCGCTGGTGAAGATCTCGCCGAGCAGGCTCGCCAGTTCCCGCCACTTGGTGTCGGTACCGCTGTGGCGCACGCCGAGTGCGAGCGCTTCGAGCCGCGTAAGTGTGGCGATCTCGATCTTGAGCTCCGCGATGGAGCGTGCCGCGGTGGCTTGGTCGAGCACCTCTTCTTCGAGCGCCTCGACCTCGTTGTCCGGCGCTTCGTCGAGGTCTTCGATATCTTCGGCGTCGAATGCTGGCAACGTTGCGGCCAGGACGGGCGCCGCCTGGCCGCCGCGCTGCAACACTTCGAGCTCACGCAGGCGGCTATCAAGACGCTCGCGCCGGCGGCGCAATGACTGGTAGATCGCCTCCGGCGACGACGCGAGGCGGCGCTGCAGGATGGTGAGGGCGAAGCCCACGGTGCCGGCGCGCTTGTCGTTCTCCAGCGCATCGGCCCGGTTGAACTCCTCGCGCACGTAGTCGGTGACGGCCTTATAGAGCTGCGCCTCTGCCTCCGAAAGTTTGTAGGGCACCGTGTAGGCGATGCGCTCCGGGAAAAGCGGCGTGCCGTCGAACTTGAGCAGACTCTCCTTGACCATGCGGCGCATCAGGTCAGACGCGTCGGCCGTGTGGACCCCATCGCGGAACCGGCCCTCGAAACGGTCGCCGTCGAGGAGCGCCAGGAAGAGCTGAAAGTCTGCCTCTTTGCCGTTGTGTGGGGTGGCCGTCATCAACAGAAAGTGACGGGTCAGCCCGGAGAGGAGCTGGCCGAGCCGGTAGCGCTTGGTGTACTTGACCTCGTTTCCGAAGACCGTCGCGGACATCTTGTGCGCTTCGTCGCAGACCACGAGGTCGAAGCGGCAGTCGGGCGCCTGGAGCTTCTGCTGCACGTCCTCGTTGCGCGAGAGCTTGTCGAGCCGAGCGATCATCAGGTTCGTTTCGAGAAACCAGTTGCCGGTGCGGGCAGCTTCGAGCTTGTCGTTGGTGAGGATCTCGAAGGGCAGGTGAAAGCGGCGGTAGAGCTCGTCCTGCCACTGTTCGGCAAGGCTGCCGGGGCAGACGATCAAGCAGCGCTGCAGGTCACCGCGAGCAATCAGCTCCTTGATGAGCAGGCCCGCCATGATCGTTTTGCCCGCTCCTGGGTCGTCGGCCAGGAGAAAGCGCAGAGGCTGGCGCGGAAGCATGGACTCGTATACCGCGGTGATCTGGTGCGGCAGCGAATCGACGACCGAGGTGTGGACCGCCAGCATAGGGTCGAAGAGGTGCGCCAGTTGGATGCGCATCGCCTCGGAAACGAGCCGGAAGAGCGCGCCGTCGCCGTCGAAGCTCCATGGTCGTCCCATCGTGGTGACTTCGAGGCGCGGCTCGTCGTGCCGGTACAACAGCTGGTTGGCGAGCTTACCGGACGCATTCTTATATGTGAGTTCGAGCGCTTCCGACCCGAACCACTTCACCGTAACGACGGAAACGAGGCTATCGGGAAGGATGCCTCGTACGGACGCGTCGGGGGTCAGTTCTTCGAGTTTCGCCAATTCAGCCTACCCGCGCGTAGTGCTTCGGCCTGTTGGGAACAGGTCCCCTGGAGCGGTGCTTGAACCACCCTTCCCCGCCGATGTCATCATCGCAGGGGGGTGTGACATTCCAGCAGATCGAGGCTGCGGGCAGCCGGCACAGCGCCTCAACGGCGGCGACCTGGACCCGGGCGTCGAGGGCTATGGGAAGGAGAGTCATGGGGTTGGCTCAAGATGCGGCGGGACCGAGGAGGGCACAAGGCGGTGAGCTGGCAGGGGATCGGCTTCGGCCTGAAGAGATCCCTCCCCTCGCTACGCTCGGGGCAGGCGCTCGCTTCGCTCCCTCGGGATGACCGGTGGGGGCAGGACGCCCTCCTCCAACACTGTCATTGCGAGCTTCCCTAATCGCCCACTCGCCCTCACCCCCACTGTCCACTTTTCTGGACACTGTCCACTTTTCCTCGATTTCTGACGCCTCGTCCGCACACCCTGACGACGAGCTGCGCCCGCCTGACACCGGACCGCACAGCCCTGACGCCGCACCGCACAGTCCTGACGGGAGGCCGCCCACCCCTGACGGGACGGTGCACACTCCTGACGGGAGGCCGCACACCCCTGACGGGACGGTGCACATTCCTGACGGGAGGCTGAGCACTCCTGACGGCGGGTGGCGCATTCCTGACGGCGGGTCGCGCACTCCTCACGCCGGCCTGCACGCTCCTCACGCCGGCCTGCACGCTCCTCACGGGGGGTCACGCACCCCTCACGCCGGCCTGCACGCTCCTTACGGCGGAGTGCGCACTCCTGATCGGGGCCCGCGCACTCCTGGCGGCCGGGTGCGCACTCCTGACACGGACATCGCACGGAGTGCCTAACACCAATGGCGGCGCTGGCACGCCGCTCGCATTGGCCTACCCCCGACCGGGCCCGGTTCGGGCCGGCTCCGGTCGCCACGCCGCCGCCCCCCGAAGGGCTCGGCACCATCCTTCTCACCGTGGCTTTCGGGCCACCAACACGGAGTCGTCATATGCAGATCAATTCACGGCTCAGGTACGATATGAACGGCCGGGTCGGGGAGTTCTATCACACGCACCCCGAGACGGATCCCACCGCGTTGCAGGTGGTGGCCCGGCTCACCGAGCTGAACACCCGCGTGGAGACCCTGTCACAGCTGCAGCGGTCCAGCGTGACCATCGCCGCCGCGGCGGTGAGCCAGAAGACCCAGCTCCGGTTCGATATCGAGAACGGGCTCGCCGGCCTCTTCGGTATCGCCCAGGTTGCCTCGGCAACCCATCCGGAGATCGCCGTCCACCGCCGCCGCATCCGCCCGCACGCCAGTGAGGTCACCCTCCTCACGTCGGCACGGGTGGCGGTCGCCGAGGCGCTGGCGGACAAGGACCGACTGACCCCGTTCGGCCTCAGTGACGCGATGCTGACCGCGCTGTCGGCGGACATCGCGGCCTACCGCGCCGAACTGGCACGTCACCGCAACGCCATGGCGACCCAGGTCGGTGCCACTGCCGATCTCAAGGCCGTGTTGATCGACGTCATGAAGGTGGTCAAAAACCTCGACGCCATCAACAAGACCCGCTTCAAGGACGATCGGGAGCTGATGGCCGCGTGGAAGAGCGCCCGGAACGTCGCCTGGCGGATTGACGAACCGGTCGCCCCGGACATCACCCCCACCACGCCGGCAGAGGACAAGGTGAGCGCCGCGTGAGCTGGTCGCAGGGCAGGTGCGGTACCCAGTCGATCCCCTGACTTCCGCTGGTGGAGATCAGGGGATCAACTGTGTCCCGCCCCCTTCAAAGTGGACACGCGTCCTCCAGGGAGGACACTTTTGAATTCCCCCGCATGCGCCGCGCACCACTCCATTCCCTGGCGCACCTGCGGCGAAATGGTATCCCTGCAATCACTTCCACGATCGTGCAATGTCATGGCCTCATCCGGAATGTGATGCGGCACACTCTTCGCATATCCGCTCTTCGTCCTACCCGGCAACAATTGCCTGAACCACCCTGACAACGTTCGCCCGTCGGCGCTCGACCCCCCCCTCGATGCAGAATCGAAAGGACGCCCCGCATGCGCACCGCCACCCGGCTCAAACTCGCCTCGGCTCGACAGGTGCTGGAGTTCACCGCGGTCCATCCCAATCCCTCCCCTCCCGCCCGCGGGTCAGCCCGTCGACTCGGCGAGCTGGTGGAAGAGGTGGAGCGCTTCGAGTGGGAGCAGTGGCAGGCGCTGGAGGCAGCGCGGGAGTCGCTCGGCCAGCGCGGCCAGGCCGAGGCGGAGTTGCGCGTCGGGCTCACCCACCTGATCCGGTTCTGCCGGGTGGTGGCGCTGACGGAGGGGCTGACGGAGTTGAAGTGGTCAATCAGTCGCCAGCTGCGTGCGCCAGGGGTGATGATCGCGGAGGTGGTGGACGCGCTTCGGCGGGCTGGCCCGCACTGCGAACTACTCGAACGTTTCGGGATGCCGGAGACGCTGATCGGTCAGCTGGAGGAGGGTGTGGAGTTGTACTGTGCGGCGGAAGAGGGCCGCAAGGCGGCGCAGTCAGCCGCGATCGAGGTGGGGCCCCGGATCGAGAAGGCGGTGCTGGCGGCACAATGCAGTGTCCACCATCTCGATGCGCTCAATCGGGTGCGCTTCGCCGATGATCCGCAACGGCTGGCGGAATGGGACGCGGCGCGGACCGTCGCCTGGTCGGCGCCGAGGCAGTGCGCGCCGGTGGAGCTGGGAGCTGGATCCGTCGCGTGATAGAGTTGGGCGTCCGCGAGCGAGGGTCCCATAGTCCGTAGGCGCGGAGCAATGGCTCCGCGCTACCACAGATTGGCGCCATAGTCCGTAGGCGCGGAGCAATGGCTCCGCGCTACCACAGCTGGAGTGGGCTGGGGCGATGGCGGGGCGGTGAAGTGCGGGATGCTGATGGCAGAAAGAGTATCTCGCAGGCCACGGAGCGCCAGCACTGCGGCGGGAGACCGGGCCATCAGCGACGCCGGCGAGTTCCGGATGGCCGGTTTGCGCGCACATCGAGGTAGTGGCTCCAGAGGATTCGTGCGGCGACGGCGCGCCACGGAGCCCACCGTTCCGCGAACCGGGTGAGCGTCGGATGATCGGGCCGGCGTCGCATTCCCTTGATCTGGTACACCGCATCCGCCAGCGCGAGATCGCCGTGTGGCCAGATGTCAGGCCGGCGGAGCGCCACCATGAAATAGACGTCCACGCTCCAGGGTCCCAGTCCGCGGACCTGAAGCAACCGCAGCCGACCCGCATCACCCGGGGCCCGGGCCACCTCGGCGAGGTCCAGATTGCCGGAAAGCAGGGTCGTCGCCAACTCCACGCAGTAGCCCGACTTCTGGCCGGTGAATCCGAGCTCGCGGAGCCCGCGAACCCCGAGTCCCGCAATTGCTTCGGGTGTGACCGATCCGGCGGCATCCTGCAGGCGCGCATACATCGTCCGTGCAGCGGCGAGCGAGACCTGCTGCTCGAGGATGATCCGGACAAGAGTCGGGTAGCCGGGACGACGACCCCAGAGCGGTGGTGTCCCCAGTCTGCGAACGATGCCGGCCAGCTCGAAGTCCCGCGCGCACAGCTCCCGCGTTCCGAGACGCAGGGTTTCGTGGGTCAGCTGTTTCGGGCCAGGAGTGACTCGCGGCATGCGGCCGGGATTGAGGTGAGGGCGGGAGTTGCATCGACAGCAGCAGAAGCCGATTGGCGCAGGCTGGAGATGCGGCCATGAGGGCCGCACTGTCATCAGCGCTCAGGACGGCCCGGTGATCGCGTAGTCGAATGTGTAGGAGTGCTGCTTCCCCTCGATGATGATCGCCATGCTCCCCGAGATCCCCATCAGACCGTCGGTGCCGGAATCCGGAACGACCATCAGCACGAGGCTTGCGGCACCGCGATTCATCGTACCACTGTGCTGCAGCATGAAGGTCCCCGTGCGCCCTCCCAGGGTCCCTCTGACCAGCTCCAGTGCCACATAGCCCGCCGAATTCGGCATGGCGGTGCGGGCGGCGAGCATCACGCCGCTGCTCGTCCCCTCCAGGTCGCCATGAAACTGCTTGTCGATCGTCATCCGGCCGATGGCGGCGCCCGCATCGCCCGCGTCCGCCGTCTGCGGGGTCAGCTTCACATCAAAAGTGCCATTGGCATGTGTGGTCATGGTTAACTCCCTGCCGGGATTGCTTGACGTGGGTGTCTGGGCCTGGGCGGCGTGCCCCGGACACAGGGCGAGTAACAGGCTGACGATGACAGCCGGTGCGGTAGGGGAGGGGGCGCTCACGGTACGGGCCGGCGGTCCGGGAGGTGCAATCGGATGCGCTCCAGCTGGCGCAGATGGGCCAGATCATGCCCGGCGTAGAGGCGCCTCATCCGCTCCAGACTCTCTTCGCCCCGTTCACCATGGATGCCGGCGCGGGCAAGATCCGAGATGGAAGCGCCGATCCACAATTTCAGGTTGACTCGCCGGAGGACGGCGAATTGGTCCAGTGCCTCCGAGATATCCGCTTCCTGATAATGAAGTCGCTCAGCCCAACGATCCTGGTCATACGGCGGGATTGGAGGCCGGTCCTCTGCCAGAATCATCCTCAGGCGGAACGCCCCAACCAGTTCCGAGTCGGCCAGGTGCTGTACGACCATCCGACTCGACCATTTCCCCGGCGCCTCGCGTTCGTCAAGCTGGACCGGTGTCAGGCGTTCCACCGCTGCTCGCAATGCCGCCGGGGTGTCCCGCAGCACGATCATCGGGTCCCGCGTGCCAAGCAGGTCAAGCAGAGCCGACGCGTAGGCGGAAGCCTGGTCGGGGGGGAGAAGGCCCGCGCCGGAAAGGACGGACATGAGACCTGGGTAAGTGAATGGTTCATGGAAATGTCGAATGGCAAACGGCTGATTACACCGAGCCGCTGGGCGACTGGCGCTGCATGTACGACACAAGCCCCGCATGCGCCTCCCTCTGAACCCGGCGCCGCAGCCAGGGAGTCCATCCGAGGAGCCAGCCCGTGATCCCCAGCGCCTGTTGCGACCAGCGCCAGAAGCTGAACTCATCGGTGTGCTTGATGATCCGCTGGTCCTTGAACCGAAAGGTGGCACTGATCCGGTTGTGCACCGGACGGCGGGATCGGGAGAAGGTGTACCAGGCGTCCCAGGCGGCACTACCCGAGGTGTCGTCGGCCCGAACCTTCGAGACGGTGACCTTCAGGTCCGGTGCCCTGGCGCACAGCATCGTCCACATGGCGCCAGTCTGCTCGGCGGTGAGGACCCCGAAGACGGGGTCCTGAAAGACGAGGTCACGATGGTAGCTCGCGGCCATCGCGGCGCCATCTCTCGCGGCGAACGCGGTGTAAAACCGCTCGATGATCACCTCGTGCGGATGCATCTGATCTCCCGGAAACAGGCGACTCAGGGGGCGCAGAGTTCGGGGCAGGCGCCGAATCGCCGGTCGGGACTCGCGGGCAGGGCGGGGGGACGATTCTCAGCCACGCCCCGCATTGTCAATATCTCGCAGCAGCGCGAGCTGGGCGGGATGGGCTTCGACCGCGATGGGGAGCCTGCGCCGAATGTCCTCGAACAGGCTTCGGCCCCGCCGGTAATCGCTGAGACAGATGCGGATGCGACCCAGCCCGTCGCCTTGGAGCACCAGCGTCGCGCTGTTCTTGTGGGTTGCGACCCGGGCCCGGGTGACATCGGACCAGCGCAGGATTCGCCGGCCGGTCCAGGTCATGATATGAACGCCCTCGGTACCGAGGACCACTCGTGCTGAGGCGAACACCACATGGTAGAGCAGGAGCAGGAACCCGATGACATATCCGATCAGGAGCAACACCGGCAGAACTCGGTCCATTACGGAGACGTCCGCGAGGTTACGATCGGAGAAATACCAATAGCTCATCAGTAACGGACCGGGGATGTAGCCGATCACGAGAATCACGAGCGGCGGAAGGACGAGTCGCCACTCGCTGTACCGACCCCAGTCCATGTCGGGCGGGTTGGGGGACCCTGGAGTGCTGGTCAGGCTGCCCTCACCTGTCACGACGCATCCGGCAGGTGCACGAGCGACTTCGCAAATCGTACCCCCTGATCCCCGTAGCCGAGTTGGCGGTAGAACTGGTGGGCGGGGAGATGGGTTGGTCCACTGGTCACCTCGACGCGACTCACGACTCGTTCGAAGCAGTACCGTTCGGCGGCGGTCACAAGCAGCCGACCAACGCCAGTCCCCTGCTCGTCATCGGCGACCGCGAGCCCGGTTATCCGTCCAACCGCCAGTGTCACGTCGCCACGCGCGGACAGGTGCCGGTGACTCTCACGAGGTGGGCGTCGAAATAGTCGGATCGCGCGGTAACGGCATCGAGGCGGCTGATCAGAGGGCAATTTGCGTGCAAGCTCACCCGATGCAACGTAACGCGAATCGTGTCGCCATCCGTGACGGCGGAGGACCAGACCCAGCGTCCCAGCCATGCCCGCAGCGCTGCCGGGTCGGTCGCCGCGGCGGCAGTGACCCATGCTTGCCCGCCTGCCAGGACCGCCTCATCGTGCGCAATACCCGGCGCGTCGGCCTGCCGGGTTGGGTCGGCTGGGCGGATGGTGTCCGTCGGCGTCTCCACCGCGAAGTAGCTGGAGGCGGATGGCAGGGTGTCAGTCGGGTCGTGCAGGGCGGCCCGTAGCACGGCGAGCAGCCTCGAATCGGAGGCCGCCCCCTGGATCGGCAGGGTGTATGTCGTCAGGCCAAGCGTCGCCGCTCCAAGGCTGCCCAGCAGGGCGACGATGACAGGGCCGCGGGAAAGTCGGATCATGAGAGCCTCCAGAGGGCATGCGGGTCATCAAAGTTGGCTGGCAGTCAGGCGACCTACCCTCCCGCCTTCGGCGGCTGGCAGAGGCGGCAGTCCAGCAGGGTCCCGAAGTGCTCGCTGCGGGACTCGGGGGTCTGAGTCCAGGGGCGCAGCTGCCATGGAGGGTCGTGACGGACATGCTGACTGTGGCCGCAGGCAAGATCGGCGACCCAGTGCTGCTCGGCATCCTGATGGAATGCGACGATTGGCTGATGCACGCCCATTTTTCGAGCCACTGGTTCGTTCCGAAGCGATGATTCCGCGGCCCTGTTGGCGGCCCCAGTTCAGACTTCGAGACGTCGGTCGTACGGCACCCGCTCTCCGAACTCAAGATACCGCTTGAGAATACGGAGGTACATGGCCCAGCAATAGCTTGAACTCTGGAGGTGGGCCATCACGCCGGGCCAGCCGAGATGGCCGAATCGAAGGTGGGTCGATCCGGCGGCGCCTTCGAGGTCGAAGCGCACCCGGGTGCCTCGCCAGTCATCCATCGCGACCGTCAGCTGATACTCCATTCCGATTTGCGGGATCCCGGCGCTGTCAGCGGTCCACCATTCATCGAGTCCCGATGGCGTGCTGATGCCGGCGAACACGGCGCGGGCTGGAGCATTGATCGGGAGGGAGTGAAGGATGTCTGTCATTCTGCCTCCCACTGGCCGGGAGTGAGGGGTGGGCTGCCCCGTCGCCGAGGTAGAGCGCGACGTACTCAGGCGCGATAGATCGTCACCGCACAGTCGTCAAACGCCTGCCGGGACGAACCCTTCGGGAGAACGTGGGACCGGGCGTGCTCCACGGCAAGGATCCGGGCGAAGCGATGCTCCTGCCAGCACTCGATGAGCCGGTCGAGCACCTTCGACTCGTACGGCGGGTCCGCAAAGGCGATATCGTAGCTTCCCGGCACGAGCGCTGCACTGAATGGCATCGCATCCTTCTTGAAGACCCGGGTTCGTTCGCGCAGCCGGAGCGAGGCGATGTTGGTGCGCAGGGCGTGGATGCTGGCGGGGCGGTACTCGACGAAATCCGCGCCGATGGCCCCCCGTGAGATCGCCTCCAGTCCCAGCGCTCCGGTCCCGGCGAAGAGATCCAGCACCCGGGCGTTCGGCAGGTCGGGTGCGAGCAGGTCCAGCAGGCCTGCCCGCACATGCTCGGCGGTCGGCCGCACGCGGGAGTCGCGTGGCGAGGCAAGGGGCTTGTCGGCATAGCGACCGGCGACGATTCTCAAAACCCCGGCCTCAGTGGAATGGCATGCGGCGCAATCATCGTCAGCCGCCCGCCATCGCTCCCACGACAAGAAAGGGCTCCTCCCCGCTCGCCACGGCCTCCGGAAGCGGCGCATCCGGCGCGTCGAGGGAGATGTCTCGCCGGCAGGCGAAGTAGCGCACAAACGCCCGGCGCTGGAGGGTGCCATGGTCGCGGATTGTCCCGCGGAGCACCGGAAAACGGGCCTCCAGCGCATCGAGCACCGCTCGCTGCGTGACCTGTCCCAAGACCGGGAGGGTGACCTCGCCTTCGACGCGGGCCAGAGTCCGCAGGTGCTCCGGGAGCACAATCCGGATCATGGGAGCGTCTGCACCTCGACCGAGAGCACCGCTGGCAGGTCGCGGACGATGGGCGTCCAGCTGTCGCCGGCATCAGGGGAGCCGTACACCTGGCCGCCGGTCGTGCCAAAGTACACCCCGCAGGGGTCGAGCGAATCCACCGCCATGGCGTCGCGCAGGATGTTGACGTAACAGTCCTGCTGTGGCAGTCCCTTGGTGAGCGGCTCCCACTCGTTGCCGCCGGTGCGACTGCGGTACACCCGCAGCTTTCCCTCCGGCGGGTAGTGCTCCGAGTCACTCTTGATGGGGACCACGTAGACTGTCTCCGGCTCATGCGCATGCACTTCGATGGGAAAGCCGAAGTCGCTCGGCAGGTTGCCGCTGACTTCGCTCCACGAATCGCCGGCATCGTCGCTCCGCATGACGTCCCAATGCTTCTGCATGAACAACACTCCCGGCCGGGACCGGTGCATCGCGATGCGGTGGACGCAGTGGCCCACCTCGGCGTCCGGGTCGGGGAGCTGGTAGGGCGATTTGAGTCCGCGGTTGATCGGCCGCCAGCTCTGGCCGGCGTCATCCGAGCGAAAGACGCCCGCGGCGGAGATGGCGACATACATGCGCCCGGGTGTGGTCGGGTCGAGCAGAATCGTGTGCAGGCCCATCCCCCCGGCCCCCGGTTGCCAGAGGTGACCCTTTGCGCTGCGGAGACCGGGAAGCTCCTGCCAGCTCCGACCGCCGTCGGCGGTGCGGAACAGCGCCGCGTCTTCGACTCCCGCGTAGACCAGATCCGGATCGGTCAGCGACGGCTCGAGATGCCAGACGCGCTTGAACTCCCACGGATGCTGGGTGCCATCGTACCACTGGTGGGTGCCGGGGACGCCATCGTAGAGGAACTCGCTCCCCACCGGCTCCCAGGTTCTCCCACCGTCGTCCGACCGCTGAATCTTCTGGCCGAACCAGCCGCTGCACTGGGAGGCATACAGTCGGTCCGGATCAACCGGAGAGCCCTTGAGATGATAGATCTCCCAGCCGCCGAAATGGGGACCGCTCACATTCCATGTCTTGCGTTTGCCATCCGCCGTCACGACGAATGCCCCCTTCCTGGTGCCAACCAGCAGTCGCACCCCGCTCATTGCGTACTCCTTCCCGAAGCCCTCGGTGGAGAGAAGCCTGCACCCGCGTCACCAACGCCTGCCCGTGTCGTCAGCCTTCAACCTGCGGCGAGCTCGCGGAACCGCGTGCCTCGCCGTGTGAGGCATTCCAGAGCGCCATGACCAGGCCGTAGCCCTTGTCCACTGCCTTCGCGCAGAACTCGCGGAGGGGCGCGAAATACAGCTCGAGCTCCTCGACCGCGCCCACCAGGAGTACCGGGTCCAGGTCGGGCGCATGACCGCTCGCGGGAGCTTGGGCCTCCCATTGCTGTCGAACGTAGGCCGCAATCCGGTGAGTCGTCACCTCATCGATGACCCGCAGGAGCGTTTCCGTGGACTCGGCGGATAGCGAGTGCGCCCCATGATCGGCGGCACCGGCATAGACGAAATCCGCTCCGCCCGCGGTGAGCCAGGACCGGTTCCGGCTCGCCGGGACACGCGCAAGAATGGCGTCAAGTCCGCGCCAGTATTCGTGCAGCGCGATATCGCGGCTGCTGCGCGGAAAATGGAGCCAGACCTTGAGCGTGTTCGGTGCCACCGCGAAGGTGCGCAGATCGGCCTCCGGAGCGAGGTAGAGCCGCATGCAGATGCCAGTCGAACCGGGCATGGCAGAGGGGGAAGGAGTTGGGATCGACGCCGGGTGGCAGAGTGCCGTGCCCAGCTGGCGGAACAGTCGGGGCGCCAGGCACGATCCCCGGATATCCCGCCTGCGTCCGTGGGCTGGTGATGTATCTGCCGCCGGCAGGCGTTGCTGCCTTCGGGCTGCGCTCCGGGCAGTAGAAGAGCCCGGTGTCGATCGGATTCCGGCTGCGCCCGGCGTGAACGCCGAGGAGGTCAGGGCGAGCAGACTGTCAGGCTGCGGCACACGACCCGGCAGCCGGAGGCTCACGGGAGCGTGCCCATCAATTTGCGGTATTCGGTCTCGGTGAAAGCCCGGCTCGTCTCGGTCCGGATGTTTCCGGTCGCGCCAAGCGTGAGCGCCACCTTGGCGACGGCCTCGTCGTTTGGCAGGTCAGCGATGACGACCATGTCATACTGGCCCATGGTGAGGTAGAACCCCTTGAGCTCGCCGCCGGCGTTGCGGTAGGCTTCTTTCGCGGCGTCCAATCGGGCCGGGCTGTTCTTGGCGCTTGAAACACCCTGTTGGGTCCAGCGGACAAGCGAGATGTAGGTCGGCATGACGCGGCTCCAGTGCGAAGAGGGCAGGGGCGACCGAGCGAGAGGCAACGAAGTCCAACTTGCAGCATCACGAGGAGCGGCGCCAGTGGACCCTGCGAAGGGGAACGAGACCATCGTGACGTTCGGCTACACCCGCTTCGGCCATCGGTGGTCCGCCGGGGCAGCCCTGCGGAGCAGCGAAGACTCCCTAACTCCGCTGGATTAGCACTACCCCCACGATCACCAGGCCGGCCCCGAGCAGCCGCCAGCCGCTGATCGCATGCTGGGTGAATCCGACCCACCCGTAATGGTCCAGCGCCAGCGAGGCGATCATCTGCCCCGCCACCACCGCCGCGATCAGGGTGGCCGCACCAAGCCGGGGAGCCAGCACCACCGCGGCGGCGATGTATCCCGCGCCGAGCAGGCCGCCGGTCCATTGCCACCAGGGGATTCTGGCGATGCCACCCGTCAGCGGCAGCGGGGCGCGCACGCCGATGGCGAGCAGGATGAGGGCACAGGTTCCGACGCTGAACGAGACCAGCGCGGCCAGCACCGGGGACCCGAGCCCGATGCGCAGTTGTGCGTTGATGCCGGCCTGCAGCGGGAGGACCAGGCCGACCATGATGGCGGCCGCAAGAAGCGTGAGCATGGGCGAGGGGGTTGAGGTGCCCCAAGATAGTGGGACCCCCTCGCATATCGCCGTGCCCCCGCCCATCTTCCCCGCGCCACAATCCCGTGGCCGGGAAGGTCCGACTGGGCCTGCCGCGCATCTTTCGACAGGACCACTCTGTGTCGTTCAGTACCCTCGAGCTCGACAAAAGCCTGCTGACAGGTATCAAGGAACTCGGATTCATCCGTCCCACCGCCATCCAGACCGAAGCCATTCCGCCGGCACTTGCCGGCCGTGACGTGCTGGCGTGCGCCGCGACCGGCAGCGGGAAGACGGCCGCCTTCATGCTGCCGATCCTGCACCACCTGATCGCGAAGCCGCGGGGCACGACGCGGGCCCTCGTGCTCACGCCCACTCGCGAACTCGCGGCCCAGATTCTCGAGCATACCAACGACTTCGCCATGCACACGCCGGTTACCGCCGCGGCGATCTACGGTGGCGTCGGCATGGGGCCGCAGGAGCATGCCTTCCGGAGTGGCGTTGACATCCTGATCGCGACGCCGGGCCGGCTGCTCGATCACCTGCGCTCCAAGTACGCCAAACTCGACAAGCTCGAGCACCTCGTCCTGGACGAGGCGGACCGCATGCTCGACATGGGGTTCCTGCCTGAAATTCATCGCATCCTGAAGTACGTCCCGCCGAAGCGACAGACGCTGTTCTTCAGCGCGACGATGCCGGGCCCGATCCTCGCGCTCACCCGCAGCATGCTGAACAACCCGGCGTCGATCAACCTCGATCGGCAGGCGACGCCGGCCACCGGCATCACCCAGGCGATCTACCCCGTGGCGCAGGATCTCAAGAGTCACCTGCTGCTCGCCCTGCTGAAGAGCGGGACAATACAGCAGGCGCTGGTGTTCACCCGGACCAAGCACCGCACCAATCGGGTAAATGAATTCCTGCAGAAGAACGGGATCAAGGCCGAGCGTATCCACGGCAACCGCTCGCAGGCCCAGCGGACCGCGGCGCTCGCCGGGTTCAAGGACGGCACCCACACCGTGCTGGTCGCCACCGATATCGCGGCGCGCGGCATCGATGTGATCGCACTGGGGCATGTGGTGAACTTCGATGTGCCGCTGGTGCCGGAGGACTACATCCACCGGGTGGGCCGCACCGGCCGTGCCGACGCGGTGGGCGACGCCTTCACCTTCGTGTCACCGGAGGAGGAGGGCGAACTTCGAAACATCGAGCGCGCCATCGGCAAGCGCCTCCCCCGCGTGACTGTTCCCGACTTCGACTACACCGCCCGTCCGCAGGGCCGCCTGGAAGTTCCGCTCAGCGAGCGGATCGCGCTCATCCGGGCCCGGAAGGCGGACGATCGGGCCCGCGCCGCCGCCAAGGCGGCCCGGCGACCCGGCGGGGACTCGGCCCGCTCCGCCGCGCCGTCAGGCACCAGCCGCTATATCCCGCGCGAGCCCGCCACTGGCGGTGCCCCGGCGCGGTCAGGCAACCGGCCTGGTGGCAATGTGAGCGGTGGCCCGAGCGGAGGGAGCGGCGGTGGCCCGCGTCGTGGCGGCGGCCCCGGTCGCAGTCGCGGGCCTGGGCGGGGCCCGAGTCGGCCGAGATAAACGAACCGGGTAGGGCGGACCCATTGGTCCGCCCTTTCTCGTTCGAGGTGGGTGGGTAGGGCGGACCCATTGGTCCGCCCTTTCTCGTTCGAGGTGGGTGGGTAGGGCGGACCCATTGGTCCGCCCTCCCACCGGTTGTCATTGCGAGGCGGCGCACGAGAATGCGCATCGCGTGGGCGCGGACCAAGGGGTCCGCGCTCCCACTCACACCGTCGCCCGCGTCCGATCCATCGTCCCGCGCTGCATCAGCGTTGACTGCGCCGCCGCCAGGCGCGCGATCGGGACCCGGAACGGGCTACAGCTGACGTAATTCATCCCCAGCGCATCACAGAACGCCACCGACTTGGCTTCGCCGCCATGCTCGCCGCAGATGCCGAGCTTGAGATCCTGCCGCGTCTTGCGGCCGAGCTGGCAGGCCATCTCGATCAGCTTGCCGACGCCGTTGGTGTCCAGCACCTGAAACGGGTCGTTGTCGATGATGCCATGTTCCAGATAGTAGGGCAGGAAACGGCCGGCGTCGTCGCGCGACAGCCCCCAAGTGGTCTGGGTGAGGTCGTTGGTCCCGAAGGAGAAGAACTGCGCCTCCCGCGCGATCTCATCGGCGGTCAGCGCGGCTCTCGGCAGCTCGATCATCGTGCCAAGCAGATAGGGTACGGTGATCTGGCGCTCGCGGAAGACCTCCTCGGCCACCTGCCGCACAATCAGCGCCTGCTTGCGGAACTCGATCACGTTGGCGACCAGCGGGATCATGACCTCAGGCATGACGCGCCCCTTCCGCGCCGCCACCGTGCAGGCCGCCTCGAAGATCGCCCGCGCCTGCATGGCGGTGATCTCGGGATAGATGATACCGAGCCGGCAGCCGCGCAGACCGAGCATCGGGTTGGTTTCCGCGAGACCGTGCACGATACGCTGTACCTCTTCCACCGGCTTGCCCAGCGCGTGGGCCATCTCTTCGATCTCGCGCGGCTCCTTGGGGAGGAACTCGTGCAGCGGCGGGTCGAGCAGCCGGATGCACACCGGAAACCCTTCCATCGCGCGGAAGATGGCCTCGAAGTCACCCCGTTGCATCGGCAGCAGCTTGGCCAGCGCCTTCTTCCGGCCCTCCGTGTCCTGCGCCAGGATCATCTCGCGCATGGCGAGCAGTCGATCGCCCTCGAAGAACATGTGTTCGGTGCGGCAGAGCCCGATCCCTTCCGCGCCGAAGTCGCGCCCGCGGTGCGCATCCGCCGGCGTATCCGCGTTGACCCGCACCCGGATCTGGCGGACCTTGTCGGACCACTGCATGAGGCGGTTGAAGTTGCCGGAGAGCTCCGCCGTCATCAGCTTGGCCTGCCCGACGAACACCCGCCCGCTGCCGCCGTCAATCGTGATCCACTCGCCCTGCTTGACCACCCGCCCGCCGACGCTCAGCGTCTGGCGCTGCTCATCCACCTCGAGGTCCCGCGCGCTCGCCACACACGGCTTGCCAAGGCCGCGCGCCACGACCGCGGCATGACTGGTCATGCCGCCGCGGGCAGTCAGGATTCCCTTGCACACGATCATGCCATGGAAATCCTCCGGGCTGGTTTCACGCCGCACCAGGATGATCGCCTCGCCCTTCCGCGCCAGCCGCTCGGCGATATCGGCGTCGAAGACGACGGTGCCGCTTGCCGCCCCGGGTGAGGCGGGGAGTCCGGTCGTGAGCAGGTCGACTTGACTGTCGGGGTCGATCATCGGATGGAGCAGCTGGTCGAGGTCCTCGGGGGGGATCCGCGCGACCGCTTCCTCCTCGCTGATCGCGCCCTCGTCGACCATCTCGCAGGAGATCCGCACTGCCGCCGGGCCCGAGCGCTGCGCCCGCCGGGTCTGCAGCATGTACAGCTTGCCGCGCTCGATGGTGAACTCCAGGTCCTGGACGTCGCGGAAATGCCGCTCCAGCACCCGGGCAAGCCGATCCAGCTCCGCGTATGCGGCCGGCATCTGCTCCTTGAGCTGCGCGATCGGCTCGACGTTGCGGGTGCCGGAGACGACGTCCTCGCCTTGCGCGTTCAGCAGGTACTCGCCGTACAGCTTGCGCTCGCCGGTCGAGGGATCGCGGGTGAAGGCGACGCCGGTGCCCGAGTCTTCGCCGATGTTGCCGAAGACCATCGTGACGACATTGACCGCCGTGCCCATCGAATCGGGGATGTCGTGCAGCTTCCGGTAGTCGATCGCGCGGCGGGTGTGCCAGCTCTCGAACACCGCGGCGATGGCGCCCCACAGCTGCTCCATCGGATCGTCGGGGAACGGCCTGCCGCTCGCTTTCTCCGCGTGCGTCTTGTACTCCTTGACCAGCGCCTTGAGGTCCGCGGCGGAGAGGTCGCTGTCGCGGGTGACTTGGCTGTTCTGCTTCCGGGTCTCGAGCATCCGCTCGAACTCCGCCTTCGGCAGGTCGAGGACCACCGCGCTGTACATCTGGACGAACCGGCGGTAGCTGTCCCACGCGAACTGCGGGTTCCCGCTCTCCTTGGTCAGCCCCTCGACGGTGCTCTCATTGAGGCCGAGGTTGAGGATCGTCTCCATCATGCCGGGCATCGAAACCGCCGCGCCGGAGCGCACCGAGACCAGCAGCGGACTCTCCTTGCCGCCAAAGTGCCGGCCGGTCACCGCCTCGAGCCGCTGGAGGCTGGTCTCGACCTGCGCCCGGAGCCATGGCGGGAACTGGTGGGTCTCGAGATAGGTGATGCAGATCGCCGCCGCGATCGTGAATCCCGGCGGAACCGGAATGCCGAGGTTGGTCATCTCGGCCAGCCCGGCGCCCTTGCCGCCGAGGGTGTCCTTCATGGTGGCCGTGCCGTCGGCGCGGCCCTGCCCGAAGAAGAAGACGGAAGGCTGCGAGTAGGTTCCGCTCATGCCGGGGTCGCCAGTGGGGGTGCGTGCCGCAGGGAGACCAGATCGTGAGACACGTCGGTCGGGTAGTCACCGGTGAAGCAGGCGTCGCAGAACCGGTTCTGCACGCCCGCGGCCGTCAGCATCCCGGGGCTGGAGAGGTAGCCCAGCGTGTCGACGCCCAGGTACTGTCGGATTTCCTCGATGCTGTAATTCGCGCCGATCAGTTCCTCTCGGGTCGGCGTGTCGATGCCGTAGTGGCACGGGCCGGTAATTGGCGGGCTGCCGAGCCGCAGGTGCACTTCTCGGGCGCCGGCGGCCCGGATCATCTGGACCAGCCCCTTGCTGGTGGTCCCGCGGACCAGACTGTCATCCACCATCACGACGGACTTGCCCTCGATCACGCCGCGCACCGGGTTGAACTTGATCTTGACCTTGGCGACGCGGAGGGCCTGCGACGGGTTGATAAACGTGCGGCCCACGTAGTGGTTCCGGATCAGGGCGTGTTCGAGCTTTACGCCTGAGACATCGGCAAAGCCGAGCGCCATCGCGTTCGAGCTGTCCGGCACGCTGAAGACCACCTCCGCCCGCGGCGCCGGATGCTCCCGCGCCAGCGCCCGTCCCAGCTCGCGGCGGACCCGGTCCACCGATTCGCCAAACACCCTGCTGTCGGGCCGGGCAAAGTACACCAACTCGAAGACGCAGCGGCTGACGGGACGGGATGCCAGCCTCGGCAGCTCCACGATCTGTCCGTCGTCGATCCTGATGAACTGGCCCGGCTGGATTTCGCAGACCATGGTGGCGCCGACGAGGTCGAGAGCACAGGTCTCCGAGGCGATGATGATGCCGCTGCCCACCCGGCCGACGCAGAGCGGACGGAAGCCGCGGGAATCGACCACGGCGTAGATTGTCCGGCCGACCGACAGCAGCAGGGTGAAGGCACCCTCGCACTGTTCCAGCGCTTCGCGGATCTGGCTCTCGATGGTGGGCTGGCGCGAGCGGGCGATCAGGTGGAGCAGGACTTCGGTATCGGTCGTGGTATCGAACAGCGCCCCCTGCTCCTCCAGCATCTGGCGGAGCTCGGGGGCGTTGGTAAGGTTGCCGTTATGCGCGACGGTGAGCGGCACGCCGCGCAGGTCCTTGAGAAACGGCTGGGCATTGACCAGCACCGAACTGCCGGCGGTCGAGTAGCGGGTGTGCCCGATCGCCACATCACCCAGCAGTTGGCTCAGGCCGGCGTCGGAGAAGTTCTCCGACACCAGGCCCATCCCCCGGTGAATTCTCGCCTGCCCATGTTCATCAACGGCCACGATGCCGGCGCTCTCCTGGCCCCGGTGCTGCAGGGCGTAAAGCCCGAGATAGGTCAGGCGTGCTGCGTCCGGGACGCCGGATACTCCGAAGACACCGCACATGGATGGACTCTCCGTTGGTGCTGATCGCCTGCCACCTGCCACCTGCCACCTACCTCATCCGCCGCGGGATCGCCTCGAAATACGTCGTCCGCAACTCCGCCACCGGCCAGGTATACGATCGCTGGCCAACCTGTACCGTCACCGCCGCACCGGCGGCCCCGACTGAGCCGACCTGCGACGCGGGCACGCCGTGCTGTTCCGCCAGAGCGAGCAGGGCGGCGAGCGACGCCGGATCACAGCTCACCACAGCGCGGCCATGGTCCTCGCCGTAGAGCGCCACGACGTCTCCCGCATCGGTGGTGGTCGCCGCGGCGGTCGGCAGTGTTACCGTCGCCCCGAAGCTGCTCACCGCATAGGGTCCGCCTATCGCCGCCTCGGCGAGCGTGACGGCAAGACCGCCCGTGGAACAGTCATGGGCCGAGCGGAGCAGGCCCCCTCGTGCGGCCCCGACCAGCAGCTGCTGCAGGGCCAGCTCCGCCTTGAGGTCCACCGGCGGTTGCTCGCCACCGATGAAATCTCGCACATGCGTCCAGTAGGCCGAGCCGCCCATGCGCCCGGACGCCGGTCCGCCCAGGAGGACGATGGAATCGCCCGCGTGCTGGAAGTGGCTGGGCACCTTGTGGCTGAGCTTCTCGAGCAGCCCGATCATCCCGATTGTGGGCGTCGGGTCGATCGCGCCGGTGGGGCTCTGGTTGTAGAAGCTGACGTTACCACCGGTTACGGGGGTGCTGAAGGCGACACAGGCATCGCTGATGCCGCGGCAGGCTTCGACAAACTGGAAGAAGATCTCGGGCCGCTCCGGATTGCCGAAATTGAGGCAGTCGGTAATGCCGAGCGGCACCGCGCCGGTGCAGGCGATGTTGCGCGCGGCCTCCGCGACCGTCGCCTTGCCCCCCTCGTACGGATCGAGTGACAGCAATCGGCTGTTGCAGTCCACCGTGACCGCCAGCCCGAAATCGGTGTCGGCGACCCGCAGCACGCCGGCGTCGCCGCCCGGCCCGAGCAGCGTCGCCGCCTGCACCGTCGAGTCGTACTGCTCAAAGACCCAGCGCTTGCTGGCGATCGACGGCTCGTCCAGCAGCAGGGGCAGGGCGCCGCGCGCGTCGGCCCTGGCCCGATTTGAGCCGCCGGGCGTCCCCGCCCGGCGGCTCACCGCCTCGGCCGACTCCCTCGCCTCCGGATGATACACCGGGGCATCGTCCACCAGCGGCTGGCCGGGGATCTCGGCGACGGTGACACCGTTGTGCCGGATGCGGTAGAGCCCGTCGTCGGTCACCCGGCCGACGACGTCCGCGTCCAGCTCCCATTTGGCGCAGACCGCCTGGATCTCCGCCACCCGATATGGTTCGGCGACGATCAGCATCCGTTCCTGGGATTCGCTGAGCATGATTTCGTACGGCGTCATGTTCGCCTCGCGGGTGGGGACCTTGTCGGTCTCCAGCTCGACGCCGACCCCGCCCCGCGCCGCCATCTCCGCCGAACTGCTGGTGAGTCCCGCCGCGCCCATATCCTGGATCGCGACGACCAGCTTCTTCTCGATCAGCTCCAGCGTCGCCTCGAGCAGCAGCTTCTCGGTGAACGGATCGCCCACCTGCACCTGCGGTCGGCGGGCCTCGCTCTTTTCCGACAGGTCCTCCGAGGCAAAGCTGGCGCCATGGATTCCATCCCGCCCGGTGCTCGAGCCCATCGTGAGCAGCAGGTTCCCGACCCCGTGCGCCTGCGCCCGGGTGAGGTCGGTTTCCCGCAGCAGCCCGACGCACATGGCGTTGACCAGCGGATTGCCGCTGTAGCCCGGCGCGAAATCCACCTCGCCGCCGAGCGTCGGGACCCCGACGCAGTTGCCATAGGTGCCGACCCCCTTCACCACGCCGGCGAAGAGGTATCGGTTGCGGGCGCTGTCGAGCGGCCCGAACCGGAGGCTGTTGAGCACCGCCACGGGGCGCGCGCCCATGGTGAAGATGTCCCGCAGGATGCCGCCCACGCCGGTCGCCGCGCCCTGGTACGGCTCGACCGCGGAGGGATGGTTATGCGATTCGATCTTGAAGGCGACGGCCCAGCCGTCCGGCAGGCGCAGCACGCCGGCGTTCTCGCCCGGGCCCTGGATCACCTGCGGCCCCGTGGTGGGGAATTTCCGCAGGACCGGCTTGCTGTGCTTGTAGGAACAGTGCTCCGACCAGAGGGCGCTGAAGATGCCTAACTCGGTGAGCGTCGGGCCGCGCCCCAGCATCGTCACGATGCGCTGGTATTCGGTGTCGGTCAGGTTGTGTTCCCGCACCACCGCCATGGTGATGGCGCGCTCGCCGGGAAAGGGGTGGGCCGTCGTTGGCACCTTAGCGGTTCTTCCCCTTGAGGCTGCCCATGAACTCGCCCAGCGCACGGGTCAGCAGGCCTTTCTCGTCCTGCCTCATGATCGCGTCGATCTCGCCATTGTCGAGCCAGAGGCCGTGGCACTCCGGGCAGCGGTCCACCTGGATGCGGTGCAGCTCCTGCGTGACGAGGTGCCCGCCGCACTTGGGGCAACGCAGGTAGTGGCTCTTTCGCTCGGCATCCTGATTCAACATTGCCTGTTCGGCGCGTTTGCGTTCAATCCGCTCCGATTCGAGCTTCAGGAAATATTCGTCTTCGTTGCGGCTGGGCTTGTCGGTCGTCGACATCTGGATCCTCAGGGGGTGGCGATCTGGTGGTTCATGGTAGTCTGCTGCTGCGTTCCTCTCCTGCCTGGCGCGGCCCGCCGGTCGTTACCCCGGGCTCAGGGGACAATCGTCGGCGTCGGCTTCCGATCGATCGGAGACGACGCGATCCCGTCATAGCGCCGACCCTTGTCGCGCACGATGGCGTCGATCACCTGCCCCCCCTCGAGAAAGACGATATCGTACGTGCCGCACCGCTTGAGACAGTCATTGGCGAAGTACAGAAAAGTGTGGACGCCCCGCGTCCGTACCGTGAACGGCGTGCCCCACGCCGTCCGCACCTCCGCTTCCGTCATCCCCGGCGTGATCGTCCTCACCTCCTGTGCAGCGAGGCGCGTCACGCCGCCAGCGGACAGCAGCAGCACGAGCGCAACGGCTGAGGCCATCCCCGCGCCCCGTCCAGGCCCGGTCACCGGCCGGCCCCCGCCGTCGCCCAGGTCAGCACGGAAGTGAAGAAGCCCATGCCGTCGGTGTTGCCGAGGGTGGGGTCGGCGGCCCGGTCCGGGTGGGGCATGAGGCCGACCACGTTGCCGCCGTGATTGGCGATCCCCGCGATGTCACGGAGGGAGCCGTTGATTTCGGTGCGAAGCGGACTGCCGTCGAGCTCGACATAGCGGACCACGACGCGCCCGTTCGCTTCAAGCTCCGCCAGCGTCGCGGCATCGGCCACGTACTGGCCGTCGCCATGGGCCACCGGCATGCGGAGCAGCTGCCCCTTGGCATAGGCCGTGGTGAAGGCGGTGTCGGGCTGTTCCAGCCGGAGGCCGACCGGGCGCGACACGAAGCTCAGGCGGCTGTTCTGAATCAGCGCACCGGGCAGCAGGCCAGCCTCACACAGGATCTGGAAGCCGTTGCAGATTCCCAGCACCGGGCCGCCGGCCTGGGCGAAGCGCTGTACGGCGGGCATGATCGGGCTGAATCGCGCGATGGCGCCGGAGCGGAGATAGTCGCCATAGCTGAAGCCGCCGGGGAGCATCACGGCATCGGCTCCCTGCAGGTCGGTGTCGCGGTGCCACACGAAATACGCCTCCGCCCCGGCGCGCCGCGCGCTGTGAAGCGTGTCGGCGTCGCAGTTGCTGCCGGGGAAGCGGACCACGGCGACCCGCCGCATCAGTTTTCAACCTCGACGGTGTAATCCTCGGTCACCGGATTGGCCAGCAGTTTGTCGCACATGGCCCGGGCGCGGGCGCGGGCATCCTCCGTCGACTTGGCCTCGATGGAGAGCTCGATCGCCCGCCCGATCCGGACACCAGACGCGTCGGTGAACCCGAGCGCGCTCAGCGCATGCTCGACCGCCTTGCCCTGGGGATCCAGCAGGCCGCCGCGGGGGACCACGCGAACGTGGACTTTGTAGGTCACTGTGAACTCCGAAATGGGCGGCAGGTGGCAGCGAGCAGTGGCCAGTGACTGCATCGACTCCAATTCCTGCCGATAAATTCCCTGCCACCTGCCACCTGCCGCCTACTCCCGCTTGATCGTCGTAATCCTTGGCGTCGTCCGCCGCTCCAGCTGCTCCTCGTTCTCGTCCACATCCGATTCCACCCCATCGATCACCGCCAGTCCCCCTTCGCCCCGTTCTGACAGGCGCACCACCGCATGGCGGACGATGCCGAACGCGAGATAGGCCAGCCCGAGTGGAAAGAGGAAGTAGGCCGGTTTCCACAGCGCCATGGTCAGCACGCCGATATGCACCGCCAGCCCAGCCAGTCCCTTGGCCGTGCGGAAACCGAGGCTGGGGAACTTGGGGTACTTCACCGTGGAAACCATCAGCAGCGCGAGCACCACGATCAGGATGCTCAACCCTTCGCGCTGGAAATCGAGGTACGCGAGGCTCTCGCGGTACCAGGTCGTCTGGCTGAAGGGGTAGTAGACCGCCAGCATCATCCCCGCCGATGGGCTGGGCATGCCGGTGAACCACCCCGGCTTCCCGGTGCCGTGCTGGATGTTGTAGCGCGCCAGGCGCACCGCCACCGCCACCACGTACATGTAGCAGATCAGCCAGCCGAACTTGCCGACGTTCTGGAACTCGAGGAAATACATCACCAGCGCCGGCGCCACGCCGAAGCTGATGACGTCCACCAGGCTGTCGAGTTCGGCGCCGAAGCGGGTTCCCGCGCCGGAGAGCCGCGCCACCCGGCCGTCGAGCATGTCCAGCACCCCGGCGAACATGATGAACCATGCCGCCCAGGTGAAGTTGCCGCGGTAGGCCGAGATGATGGCCCACATCCCGAAGAACATGTTGCCGAGCGTGAAGGCGCTCGGGATCACCACCACCACCTGCCGCATTCCCGGCGGCCGCAGGCCGCGTCGCGTGGGCATCAGTCCCATTGGGCTATCACCGTGTGGCCCGCCTGTGTCTTGTCGCCGGTGTGCACCAGCACCCTGGCGCCGACGGGCACGAAGACGTCAACCCGGGAGCCGAATCGGATGAGCCCCATCCGGGCCGCCTGGGTGACCGCCGTGCCGGGCTGGTGATCGGTGACGATCCGCCGGGCCACCAGGCCGGCGATCTGCCGGACCAGCAGCCTGCCGCGCGCCGTCATCAGCCCGACCGTGCTCTGTTCGTTCTCGAGACTCGCCTTCTCCGTCCCCGCATGCCCGAAGTGCCCCTTCACGTATTTGCGATACTCCACCGTCCCGCTCGATGGATAGCGATTCACATGCACGTTGAAGACGTTCATGAAGATCGAGATCCGGGTGGTTCGTTCCTTTACATAGTCGGGTTCGTCGAGCCTCACGACGCTGACCACCAGTCCATCCGCCGGCGCGATCACGACGTGGTCCCCCCGCGGTCCCTCGCGGATGGGATCGCGGAAGAAGGCGACGACCCACACGGCGATCGGGAGCCACAACGCCGCGGCCCACCACGGCGTGAACACCGCGAGCAGCCCCGCGATGATCCAGGCCACGACAATGAACGGTCGGCCCTCCGGTGCCACCCGCATCATGCGTCCTCCGGAAGGTCGTACCCGGTCAGGCGATGGAACGCCTCCAGATAGCGCTTGCTCGTGGCCGCCACCACCGCAGCCGGCAGGGTGGGGGGCGGTGCCTCGCCATTCCACTGCCCGGCCTGCTTGAGCTCCAGGAGGTAGTCACGCAAGGGCTGCTTGTCGAAGCTCGGCTGGGACCGGCCCGGCTGATACTTGTCGGCGGGCCAGAAGCGCGAGGAATCCGGGGTCAGCACCTCATCGATCAGGCGCAGCAGGCCCTGTCCGTCGAAGCCGAACTCGAACTTGGTATCGGCGATGATGATGCCCCGCGTCGCCGCGTGATCGCGTCCCGCAGCGTAGACCGCGAAGCTCGCGTCCCGCAGCCGCTCCGCGGTCGCCAGCCCGAGCGTCTTCGCCACCCGGTCGAAGGTGACGTTGACGTCGTGGCCCGTCTCTTCCTTCGTCGCCGGCGAATAGATCGGTGGTTCGAGCCGGGCACTCTCGGTGAGCCCCGTGGCCAGCGGCTCGCCCGCCAGCGTCCCGCTCGCCTTGTATTCCTTCCACGCCGAGCCGGAGAGATAGCCCCGCACGATGCACTCGAACGCAACCGGGGTCGTTCGGCGCACCAGCATCGCGCGGCCGTTCAGCTGATCGCGATGGCCCGCCAGCTGTGGCAGCCGGCGCACGATCTCCGAGGTCCGCGCCGTCACGAAGTGGCTCGGTACGACACTGCCCAGCTTTTCGAACCAGAATGCCGAGATCTGCGTCAGGACCGCGCCCTTCCGCGGAATCGGCTCGGCCATCACGATGTCGAACGCGCTGACCCGGTCGCTGGCCACCAGCAGCAGGTGCCCGGCGTCCGCCTCATAGACCTCACGCACCTTGCCCTTGCGAAGCAGGGGGAGGGGCAGGTTGCTCTGGGTCATCACGTCCATGTGTGGTTCCTCATCAGACGGCGATGTCCGCCGCGCTTGCCGCCGTCGCGAGCGGCCGGGCCCGGGTCAGCAGCGGATGCAGATATTCCTGCAGGAACTCGCCAACCTGCTGCGAGCTGCGTCCGGTGTAGAGCGAAGGCTCCAGCTCCGCCTGCAGTCGGGCGGTCGGGACCCTGGCGAAGGTCCGGTCCGCCGCGATCCGCTCCAGCAGATTGTTCGGTCCTCCCGCCGCGACGATCTCCGCGGTCGCGAGGCTGTGCTGCCGGATCACCTCGTGCAGCGCCTGGCGATCTCCGCCGGCCTCGACGCCGAGCATCATCAGGCGCTCGGTCGCCATGAACGGCATCTGCGCATCGACATGACCGCGGATCACCGCCTCGCGAACCTCGATTCCCGCGCTGATGTTCTGCGCCAGCAGCAGGATCGCGTCGGTGGCGAGAAACGCCTCGGGCAGGGTGAGCCGCCGGTTGGCCGAATCGTCCAGCGTGCGCTCCAGCCACTGGGTCGCCGCGGTCTGCGCCGTGTTGGACTGCAGGCTCAGGACGAACCGGGCCAGGCCGCAGATCCGCTCGGCGCGCATCGGGTTCCGCTTGTAGGCCATCGCGCTCGAGCCGATCTGGTCCTTCTCGAACGGCTCGAGCAGTTCTCCCTCGTGCTGCAGCAGCCGCAGGTCGGTCGCCATCTTGGCCGCCGATTGCGAGATCCCCGACAGGCCATCCAGGACGACGCTGTCCGCCTTGCGACTGTAGGTCTGCCCCGTGACGGGAAAGGTGCGCGGCACCCCCAGCTTCTCGGCGATGCGCCGTTCCAGTTCGCGGACCTTCTGGTGATCGCCCTTGAACAGCTCGAGGAAGCTGGCCTGTGTCCCGGTCGTGCCCTTGCAGCCGCGCAGCCGCTGGGTCTCCAACCGGTTGACGAGTTCCTCGACGTCGAGCGCAAAGTCCTGCATCCACAGCGTCGCCCGCTTGCCGACGGTGGTGAGCTGCGCCGGCTGGAAGTGGGTGTAGGCCAGGCACGGCAAGGCGGCATGCTTCCGCGCGAAGTGATCCAGCGCGTCGAGCACGGCGATCGTCCTGCCCAGCAGGATGCGAAGGCCCTCGCGGATGACCAGGACGTCGGCGTTGTCGGTGACGAAAGCGCTCGTCGCGCCGAGGTGCAGGAACGCCTTGGCCGACGGCGCCTGATCCCCGAACTGATGAACATGGGCCATCACGTCATGCCGGAAGCGCTTCTCGTACTCCGCCGCCGCCGCAAGATCCGCGTCGTCCAGGTGCGCCCGCATCTCCGCGATCGCCGCGTCGGGGATCGGGAGGCCCAGCTCGCGTTCGCTCTCCGCCAGTGCGAGCCACACCCGGCGCCAGAGCCCGATCCGGTGGCGCTCGCCCCACAGCTTCTGCATTACCGGCGAAGCGTAGCGGGTGCCGAGCGGAGAGCGGTAGCCGTCGTCGGTCATCGGAATTCGAGGTCGGTGTAGACGATCGAACCGGCGCGCTCGAAGAACACCCGCACCTGCTGCCGCGGCTTGAGGCCCTCGATCACGTCACGCACATCATCCGCGGCGGCCACCTTTCTCCGGTTCATCCCGACGATCACGTCACCTTCCTGGAGTCCGGTGGCCTGACCCAGCTCGCGCGAGATCCGGAAGATCAGCGCACCCTGGTCCGACTGCACCATGCGCTCGGCCCGGATCTGGCCAGTGAGGCTCACGAGCTGCAGATCCTTGAGTACGGTGACCTTGCCCGCCGTCGTGGTGGGCAGGTCGCCGCTCTTCAGCACGAAAGTCCGCTCCGATCCGTTCCGTCGCGCCGTGACCTGGATGGCGTCGTTCACCCGCAGGTCCAGCTTCACCGCTTCCCAGTCCAGATAGTTATGCAGTGCCCTGTCGTTGGCGCGGGTCAGCACGTCGCCCCGAGCCAATCCGGCGCGTTCCGCCGGCCCCTGAGGCACGACCGCGGTGACCAGCACGCCGCCCTGGCTTTTCCACTCCCGCATGCTCTCCGCCCCGGCGACGTCGAAGCCGACCCACGCCCGCCGCACCGCGCCGGTCCGGGTGATCTCGTCCGCCACGCGCAGGGCGCGTTCGATCGGGATGGCAAATCCGAGGCCGACCGATCCACCGTTCTGGGTGAAAATCGAGGAGTTGACCCCAACCACTTCGCCCAGGGCATTGGCCAGGGGTCCACCCGAGTTGCCGGGATTGATGGAAGCGTCGGTCTGGATCATGTCGAGATAGAGGCCCGACTGGTCCCGGCCCGGCAGCAGATTCCGGTGCACCGCGCTCACCACGCCCGCGGTGACCGTCGGTTCCGCATTCCCGAGCAAATAGGCAAACGGATTGCCGAGGGCGATGACCCATTCCCCGATCATGAGGTCGCTGCTGGTTCCGGTTTTCACTGTGGGCAGCCCGCCGCGGTCGACCCGGATCACCGCGATGTCGGTGACGGCGTCCTCGCCCAGCAGCTGGGCTGGCCGGTCGGTGCCATCGGGGAGCGAGACGATGATCTTGTCGGCACCACTCACGACATGCTGGTTGGTGAGGATCGTGCCGTCGGCCCGGATGATGAACCCGGTGCCGAAGCTCTGCTGCTCGCGCGGCGACTGCGGCACGAAGAAGAAATCGAAGGGCGTCTGCGCCTGGGCCTGGCGCCGGCTCGTCACGGTGATGGACACCACGGCGGGCGACACCTTCTCGGCCGCCTCCACGATAGCAGTACGCCGTGACGCGGCAAGACCGTCCTGGGGCCGGCGGGGGGCGGCGGGGCGCTGTGCCTCGAGCGTTTCCACGAAGCCGGTGGAGCGCGGTTCCGGGCCGCTGCCACAGCCGAGGAGCACCAGCGCGACCGGGAGACCAAACCAGCGGGCGGTCCGATGCGAGCTCATCCTTCCCCGCCTACCGCCCATCACTCACCGCCTCGGCTGTCTGCAGATAACACTCCTCGGGATACGAAGCCGCCTGAAAGTAGAGTCCCTCGGCGGGGGCTGGCTGGCTGGTGCCGCAATTGTCCGTCGTCCTGAGCAGCGTGACCATATCCTCCACCGGGCGGCGTCCGAGACCGATCTCAACCATCGTACCGACGAGGAACCGGACCATGTGGTGCAGGAACCGGTCGGCCGCGACATGAAAGCGGAACCCCTGACCCTCAGGTCGAATCTCCCACCGGGCCAGCCCGATCGTGCACTCGTATGGCCCCAGCGCATACGGCCTCGTCCTGATTCCGCAGGGGTGGATCTGAGCTCCGCCCCCACCGTCGATCACCGGGGCCTTCTCCTGCCGCACGCTGAACGCCTCGAAACTATGCCGGCCCGGCAGCACGGCTGCCGCCTCCACCAGTCGACCACCATCCAGTTCCCGCCCTAGCGCCCACTCGAACCCGCGACGGAACGGTGATGCCGAGGCGGGGTCCGTCCCGACCTCGTACCGGTAACGCCGACCGGTGGCACGCCAGCGGGCATGAAATCCCGGCGCCATCTCGCTGACCCGCTCGACCCAGCAGTCGGCCGGAAGCAGCCCGTTCAGCGCCCGGTGCAGCGCCTCAGCCTCCCACCGTTCCGGCATTTCCAGGCTGACTCCCATGCCAGCGGCGTGCACCCCGGCGTCAGTCCGGCCAGCCGCATTCGCCACGATCCGCGACCCGCAGAGCCGTTCCAGGACCCGCTCGACCTCGCCCTGGACCGTGCGCACTTCCGGCTGCCGCTGCCAGCCTGCGAACGCGCGGCCATCGTAATGCAGGAGGGCCAGATAGGTCCGGCTCATGAGGCGGGGAATATAGCGAGATCGGGGGAGAGTTATCAGCGGTCAGTCGTCAGCCGTCAGCCGTCAGCCATCAGCCATCAGCCAGCTATCTTCTCACCATGCCGCTCCACGCCGCCCTCCGGCTGATTGCCCAAGGCCAATCCCTGACCCCCGACCAGGCCGCCGACGCCTTTGCGGTCATCATGCGGGGTGACGCCACGCCGAGCCAGATCGGTGGGCTTCTGCTCGGTCTCCGGGCCAGGGGGGAGACCGCCGACGAGGTCGCCGGTGCCGCTCGCGCGATGCGCGCCGCAATGGTTCCGGTGCGTTCAGCACCGGGAGCCGCGGTGGTCGACACCTGCGGCACCGGTGGTGGAACCGTCAGCACCTTTAATATCTCTACGGCGGCGGCACTCGTCGCCGCCGCCGCCGGCGCGAGGGTGCCGAAGCACGGCAACCGCAGTTACACCTCGAAGTGCGGCAGCGCCGACGTCCTCGAGGCCCTCGGCGTCAACATCATGCTCGGCGCTGAGCAGGCGGCCGAGGTGCTGGACGAGGTCGGAATGGTCTTCCTCTTTGCCCCGACCTATCACCCTGCCATGCGCCATGTTGGCCCAACCCGCAAGGAACTCGGCGTTGCCACGATCATGAATCTCCTGGGGCCGCTGGCGAACCCGGCTGGCGTGGAATGCCAGGTGATCGGCGTGGCTGATCGGACCCGGGCTCCCCTCATGGCCCACGCGCTGCTGCGGCTCGGTGCCCGCCGTGCCCTGGTGGTCCACGGCGAGGTGGGGATGGACGAGCTGAGTCCGGCGGGAGTCAATGCGGTGTGGGAAATAGCGGACGGCGAGGTGCGCAGATGGACCCTCGATCCAGGCGACTATGAACTGGAATGGGACCGGCTCGAGGACCTGGCTGGGGGCGATCCAGGGGAGAACGCCCTGCGAATCGAACGGCTGCTGAACGGCGGGAAGGATGAGGCGGGGCGACGGGCGGTGCTCCTGAACGCGGCGGCGGCGCTGTACGTCGCCGGCCTGGCCCCCGACTACGCTGGAGCCGTTGGGCTCGCCCGGAGTACGCTCGACGATGGCAGTGCCGCGAACCTGCTGGGGCAGCTCCGCGCCGCAGCGCCGGGGTGAGCGCGGGGCACCCCGGCTGCCGGATCGGCGGATCTAGTACTTCCTGATGACGCCGACGACGACCCCCTGGATGAGGACATCGCGTTCCTGGAATCGCATCGGCTGCATCGACATGTTGGCAGGCTGCAGCCGGATCCAGCCGCCGGGTTCGCGGTAATAGCGCTTGACCGTCGCCTCCGAGCCGTTGATCATGGCGATCACCATTTCGCCATTCTCCGCGGCCTGCCGGCCGTTCACGACCACGAAGTCGCCATCGATGATGTGATCGTCGATCATCGATTCGCCCTGCACCTTCAGCGCGTAATTGGGCCCGCGGCGTGGCAGGAGCGCATCCGGCACCGCAAGCGTCTCGCCGGAGACGATCGACTCGATCGGGGCGCCGGCGGCGACCCGGCCAAGCAGGGGAATCTCGGTGGCGCCCGTCGTCCCTTTGGGGGGCAGCACCTCGATGGCCCGGCTCTCGTTGTGGGTGCGGTGGATGTACCCTTTGCGCTCCAGGTTGGTGAGGTGCTCGTGCACCGTCGCCAGCGACTGAAAGTTGAATTGTTCGGCGATTTCCTCGAAACTTGGCGCGTATCCCCGCTCCTGGATATGCTCCTGGAGATAGCTGAGGATCTCGCTTTGACGCTTGGTCAGGGCCATGCTGCCTCCTGCGTGGGCCGAAGGGACTCCGAACCAAGCTACCCGAAGACCGACCGAATGGCAAGATGCCGACTACGCTAGAGAGGATATTGGCCGCCACCCGCGCCTCGCTCCCCGAGTTGCGTGGACGGCGGCGGGAAATCGAGGCTCGCGCGGCGGCGGCACCGCTGCCGGAGCCGTTCCTTTCCCACTGGGATCCGACCCGAGTCGGGTTGATCGCGGAAGTGAAGCGGCGCTCACCGTCGCAGGGGATGATCAGCGTCGAGCTGGATCCGGCCGCGCACGCGGCAGCGTACGCCGGTGCCGGTGCGAGCGCCATCTCCGTCCTCACCGATGGCCCGTTCTTCGGCGGCTCGCTCGACGATCTCGCCGCGGTCCGCGGGCGGGTCGCCGTGCCGTTGCTCCGGAAGGACTTCATTCTGGACGAGTTGCAGATCGCCGAAGCGCGGGGGGCCGGGGCGTCGGCGGTGCTGCTGATTGTCCGGGCTCTCGCCCCGGCCCGGCTGGTGGAGCTGGCCGCCGCCGCGCGGGATTTCGGGCTCGATGTGCTGGTCGAGACCCATGATGTGCCCGAACTCGAGTTCGCCTTGTCCTCTGGTGCGACGATCATCGGCGTCAACAGCCGCAACCTCGACACCTTCGAGATCGACATCGACTCGGCGTGGGGGTTGATCGACGGCATTCCCGCCGATCGGATCGCCGTGGCAGAGAGCGGAATGGAGACGGTGGACGACGTCGTCGCTGCATCCGCTGCCGGCGCCGATCTGGTGCTCATTGGCACCGCGCTCTCTTCATCTCACGATCCCGGTGCCCTCGCCTCGGTGTGCGCCTCCGTCCGCCGGAGACCGCGCTAGTGTCGGGCGACGGGGCCGACCGTTCGACCGTCCCACCATCACGCCCGGCCGTTCCCGCCAAGATCTGCGGTCTCACCCGACCCGGGGACGCCGCCGACGCCGTCCAGTTCGGGGCCGCGTATCTCGGGGTCATTTTCGCTGGGGGGCCGAGGCAGGTCCGTCCCGAGCAGGCGCGGGAGATCGTGGCGGTCGCGGGACAGCTTCCCGTCTTTGGGGTCTTTGGATCACAGGGCAGTGGCGAGATATTACGCATCTGTGAACAGGCAGGCCTCTCCGGCGTACAGCTGCACACCGGTGCGAGCGCCGAGCTCGTGACGACGCTCCAGGCGGCGGGGCTTGAGGTGCTGTCGGTCGTGCGTCTTGCCGAGGCTTTGGACCTTGGCCAGCTCGATCAGCAGCGACAACTCGGCTGCCCCATCATTATTGAGCCGCGGATCGCGGGGAAGCTGGGTGGGACCGGTGTCACACTCTCCATCGATCTGGCGCGGGCGGCGCGCGCCAGGCTGACCGGCCACCGGATGTTCCTCGCCGGGGGCCTGACACCGGAGAATGTCGCGGCGGCGGTCGCGGCCGTCGGCCCGGATGCGGTAGACGTGTCGTCCGGGGTCGAGCAGATTCCGGGGATCAAGGATCGGCAGCGCATGGCAGATTTCCTGGGAGCACTCCGGTGATGGTGACCTTGCCGCGCGAGCGGGCAGTGGGCGGGCGCTTCGGCGCGTACGGCGGGCGCTACGTCCCCGAGACGCTCATCGCCGCACTCGAGGAGCTCGAGGCGCTGTACGACACCGCCCGCGCCGATCCGGCGTTCTGGGCGGAGTTCGATCTGCTGCTCAAGGAATTCGTCGGCCGGCCCACGCCGCTGACCGAGGCGCCGCGCTTCTCGGAGACCGTCGGCGCCCGCGTGATCCTCAAGCGTGAGGACCTGAATCACACCGGCGCCCACAAGATCAACAACACCATCGGGCAGGGGCTCCTTGCCCGGCGGATGGGGAAACGGCGGATCATCGCGGAGACCGGCGCCGGCCAGCACGGCGTCGCGACCGCCACCGTCTGCGCCCGCTTCGGACTGGAGTGCGTGGTCTACATGGGGGCGGAGGACATCGAGCGGCAGGCGCTGAACGTCTACCGCATGAAGCTGCTCGGTGCCACCGTCGTCCCCGTCACCTCCGGCACCCGCACGCTCAAGGACGCGACCAACGAGGCGCTGCGTGACTGGGTCACCAACGTCCCGACGACGCACTACATCATCGGCTCCGTCGTCGGCCCCGATCCCTATCCCCGCATGGTGCGGGATTTCCAGTCGGTCATCGGCCGGGAGTCCCGTGCCCAGATGCTGGAGCGCACCGGACTGCTGCCGCACACGGTGGTCGCCTGCGTGGGTGGCGGCTCCAACGCCATCGGCATGTTCAGCGGATTCATCGACGACGCGGGCGTGAAGCTGGTCGGCGTCGAAGCGGCGGGCGAAGGGATCGCCTCCGGGCGCCACGCCGCCACACTGTCGGCCGGCCAGCCCGGCGTGCTGCACGGCTGTCTCAGCTACCTGCTGCAGGACGAGGACGGTCAGGTGCTCCCGGCCCACTCCATCTCCGCCGGCCTCGATTATCCCGGCGTCGGTCCGGAACACAGCTGGCTGCGCGACAGCGGCCGGGTCCGTTACGAGGCTGTCACCGACAGCGAGGCACTCGATGGCTTGCAGGCGCTCTCGCGCCTCGAAGGCATCATTCCGGCGCTGGAGACGGCGCACGCCCTCGCCTGGTGTACCCGGCGCGCGGGCGACTGGCGCGCCGACGACACGGTGCTGGTCTGCCTCAGCGGACGGGGCGACAAGGATGTCGCGCATGTGGCCGCGCTGCTCGAGGGGCGCGCGTGACCGACGGCATGCCGGGCGCCGTGCTCCTGCCGCCGGTACAGGTCGAGGAATTGCTGCGGACCCTGGTCAAGGGGCTGCGCGCCTTCCAGATGTACCTGCCCAACAATCCGGTCTATCAGCGCGCCGGACACAACGTGCGGGCCGCGTTCCTGCCGATCTGGGCCAGCGGGCTCGACCGCCTCACGCTGCAGATCGTCGAGACCGACATCGTCTGGGAGGAGCAGGTCGTCTACCACCAGCCGAACAAGTCCGAAAGCCTCGCCTGGACGCTGTTCAAGGACGGCATGCGTGTCCTGACGCTCTTCCCGGGGGTGGAAGAGGAGGAGATCGTCCGTTTTCTCGATATCGTCCAGCGGGCCCGCTCCCTCGCCGCCGACGCCGGCGACGACCTGCTGACGCTGCTGTGGGAGCAGGACTTCTCGCTGGTGCAGTATCACTTTACCGAATTCACCACCGACGCGACTGTCCCCGGGCTCTCCGGCGAAGGCGCCTACAGCGTCGCGCCACCGACCGATCCGAACATCGTCGAGAGCCAGCAGCAGGACACCCGTGGGAAGGTGCAGGAGGAGGCCCCGCCCAAGCGGCCCGGCGTGGTGGATGTCGAAGACTTCGATTCGACGCTGTACTGGCTGGATGAAGCGGAGATCCGTTCCATCGCCGACGCCATCGTGCGGGAGTACCAGCAGGACCTGCGCTCCAACGTGCTCAACATCCTGTTCGACATCGTCGAGCAGCGCCCCGAGCCATGGGCCCGAAGCGACACCTTCTCCACGATGGAGACCTACCTTCCGCACGTGCTCAACGCCGGCGACTTCCGTTCGGTTGCGTTGATCCTGCGGGAGAGCCGACTGCTGGTGCGGCAGCAGGAACTGCTGCGGGGCGAGGAGCGTGAGCGGCTCGACAGCCTGACGGGCCGGCTCTCCGAGCCCGAGGTGCTGCAGCAGATCCTGCAGTCGGTCACCGAGGCGCAGACTCCGCCGAGCGAAGAAGACCTGGGCGAGCTGTTCCGCGAGCTCCGTCCCGCCGGTCTCGAGACCGTGATGGTCTGGCTGCCAAAGGTGCCGCTCGCCTCGCCGGTCGCCAAGCTGCTCGCGTCCTCCGCGGACCGGCTGGCCGAGACCAGTCCGCAGGAGGTGCTCCGCCTGCTGCGCCTGCCCGAGTCGGAGTCGCTGCCATCCGTCATCCTGCTCTGCGGCCGACTCAAGCTGCAGGCGGCCGTGCCCGGCCTCAGCGACATCCTCGGTCACCCCCACCCCCCGATCCGGCTCGCGGGCACCCAGGCGCTGGATGCGATCGGCACGCCGGCCGCCCTGTCGGCGCTCGAGCGACCGGTCGATGACACTGACCGCGAGGTGCGCATCGCCGCGGTGCAGGCGCTCGGACGGCGCGGTTACAAGGGCGCCCTGCGGCGCATTGAGCCGGTGGTGCAGGGCAAGGTGCCGCGGGAGATCGACCTGACCGAACGAATGCGCTTCTTCGAAGCCTACGCGATGATCGCCGGCAACGCCGCGCTGGAGGGTCTCAGCGCGATGCTGTCGCCGGGCGGGCTCTTCAAGCGCAAGGAATCGCCGGAGGTCCGGGCCTGCGCCGCGCTCGCGATCGGTCGGCTCAGGTCGCCCGAGGCCCGCGAGATCCTGCAGAAGCACAAGGATGACAAGGAACTGGTGGTCCGCACCGCCGTGGGCCGGGCCCTGCGGGAGTCGGGCCAGTGACCCGCGACCCGGAACTGGCCCACCTCGCCGAGGAGAAGAGCTCCGGCGATGCCTTCCTGCGCCATGCCGGTCGCGCCTTCCTCCTGGCGATGTACACCGCGCTGCGGAGCCTCAAGCTCTACCCGATCGAGAACACGACCGCCCAGAAGTCGCTCGATGAACTGCAGGCCGCTTCCCTGGCGCTGCTCGACTCCCAGGGCGAGATCGAACTTCGCCTCTCCGGCGATTTCATCTTCGTGAACGGGACCCGGCTTCGGCTCGAGCTCGACAACTACGCCTCCTTCTCCAACACCCTCGCCGCCCTCAAGGCCCTCGAGGTCGGCACCCTGCGGGTCGCCTCCGGCGTCGAACGGCGGGAATGGCAGATCTTCCTCGGCGTGCTGCTCGCACTGTCGGCCCGCGGCGGGGACCCCGATCCCGAGCGGCTGATCGAGTTCCGCGACCGCCTGGCGCTCGGCAGCGTCAGCCACATCGAAGTGGATCCACCGCTCGAATCGGAGGATAAGGTCGCGGAAGCGGAAAAGGCCCGCGAGGTGGCGAAGCGGACCTATTCCCACGGCGTGGCGGTGACGAAGGACCTGATCAACAGCGTGCGGCTGGGCCGCACCACCTCGATCACCAAGGTGAAGCGCGCGGTGCAGGCGATCGTCGACCAGGTGCTCAACAACGAGACCTCGCTGCTCGGCCTCACCACCATTCGCGACTACGACGAGTATACGTTTACTCACTCAGTGAATGTGTGCATCCTGTCGGTCGCCATCGGCAAGAAGCTCGCGCTGACCCGGTTGCAGCTCTACGATCTCGGGCTGGCGGCGCTGCTGCACGATGTGGGCAAGGCGCGCATTCCGGTCGACGTGCTCAACAAGGCGACCGGCCTGACCGAGGAAGAGTGGAAGATGATGCAGACGCACCCCTGGCTCGGGGTGCTGACGCTGTTCAACATGCGCGGCTACGGCGAGGTTCCCTATCGCCAGATCGTCGTGGCCCACGAGCACCACATGAAGACCGATCTGACCGGCTATCCCAAGGCCATCCGGCCCCGGGAAATGGGCATCTTCTCCCGCATCGTGGCCGTCGCCGACGGCTACGATGCGGCGACCACCCGGCGCAGCTACCAGACCGTGCCGATCCAGCCGGACCAGGTGCTGCGCGAAATGTGGGAGAACCCGCGCCGCGGGTACGACCCGATGCTGGTGAAGGCGCTGATCAACCTGATCGGCGTGTACCCCGTGGGCACCTGCGTCATCCTGGACACCTTCGAGGTGGCGGTCGTCTCCGCCGCCAACCCGGATCAGAATTTCCTGAACCGTCCGTTGGTGCGGATCGGTATCGATATCAACGGCGCCATGGTCGCTCCGCCCGGGACCGAGGCGAATCTCGCGGCGCAGGACGGCGGCGGCGCCTTCCTCCGGTCGATCGTCAAGGTCACTAACCCCGATCGGTATGGCATCATTGTCGGCGACTATTTTGTCTGACGCCCGCCTCGCGGAGACATGGGCCGGCCTGCACCGGTCCGGCCGGACCGCGCTCATTCCCTACCTCACGGCGGGACATCCGGACCGGGCGCAGAGCCTGGAGGCGCTGCAGCGCGCCGCGGAGCACGCCGACATCATCGAGGTCGGCGTCGCGTTCAGCGATCCGCTGGCCGACGGCCCCACGATCCAGCGCTCCACCTTCGAGGCGCTGCAGGCCGGGATGACGGTGGCGCGGACCCTGGACCTGATCGCCGAGGCGCGGCTCGACCTCCCGGTGGTGGTGTTCAGCTATCTCAACCCGGTGCTGCGGTACGGCGTCGAGCGATTCGTCCGCGATGCCGCGGAAATCGGTGTCGCGGGGCTGCTGCTGACGGACCTGCCCGCCGGCAACGACCCGGCCACCGAAGCGATCGTGCGGGGAAGCCCGCTCTCCCTGATCCGACTTGTCGCGCCGACCAGCACGGGACCACGCCTGGCCGATGTGGTGCGCGAGGCGGAGGGCTTCCTGTATCTCGTCGCCCGCCTCGGGGTCACCGGTGCCAGCAGCACGCTGGCGAGCGGCATGGAGGGGTACATCGCCCGGGTCCGCGCGGTGAGTGCGCTCCCGCTCGCGGTCGGTTTCGGGATCAGCACACCGGCGCAGGCCCGCACCGTTGCGCATCTCGCCGATGGCGTGGTCGTGGGCAGCGCGCTGGTCGACTGCCTGGCGCGCGAGGGGCCGGTGGGGGCGGGGCGGTTTCTCGGCGCCCTGCGCTCGGCGCTCGATCACGGGGCGGCCGCCTGATGCCTGCCACGCGGCGGGTGCTGATGGGCTATGCCCAGCTCATTGCCTGGGGCGGGACGATCGTGGGGCTGGCCGCGGTCGCCCTCGACCGCCGCTGGCTCGCGCAGCCGTGGGTGGTCCTGGCGCTGCTGATCGTCATCATCCTGCTGCGCCACGGCCAGATTCCGCTCTCCAAGTTCTCCTATCTGACCCAGATTGGCGTCGCCGTGCTGGTCGGCGCGGTGACGGTCGGCCCCGGCATGGTGGTCTTCGCCCTGGGCCTGGGCATCTTCATCGCCGACGCCTTCTGGCGCCGGAAAATACTGCGGGTGGCGTGGATCAACGGCGCCCGCGAGGTCCTCGCCTTTGTCGCCGCCTATGGGGCCTATGCGGCGGTCTTCGTCCGGGTCGATCCTCCCGGCATCTCGCTCGAGTTCCTGACTCCGGCGATCACGCTGGCCGGGATGTACTTCTTCTTCACCCGCGCCCTGTTCTACTTCACCCTGCTGCTGCGCGGCAAGCTGGAGCATCACGAGCGGCTGATGATCCTCCGCTACGAAGTGCTCTCGTACATGCTGACCCTGATCGGCGCCGTGATCGCGGTGGCCGCTATCCGGGCGCTGCCGCTGGAGGGCTGGCTCACGGCGCTGGGGGTCCTCACCGTGCTGGGGATGCTGACCACCCGGATCCTCGAGGAGGCGATCGCCGCCGAGGAGCTGAACAAGATCCATCTGCGGGAACGGATCATCACCAGCAATCTGTCGCTCAAGGAGGCCTTCGCCGAACTGGAGCGGATGGCCAACCGGGTGCTGGACTGGAGCGACTTCCGGATCTACCGCCACGAGGGCGGCACCTCCACGCTGCTCTATCGCGGGGCGCTCGGCTGGCCCAACCGGGGCGAGCCGCCGTTCGACGCGGGGCAGTTGCGCGCCCGTGCCATCGAGAGCGCCGGGCCGGTCGCGGTGACCGATGCCCGCGCCGACGACCGGGTCCTCGCCCCGACCACCGATGCGTTGAGCATGCTGGTGCTGCCGCTGCGGTTCGGGAACGAAGTGATCGGCACCTTCGAACTCGACCACCACAAGACCCATACCTATGGCAAGAAGGAGATCGCGGCGGCTGCGACCTTCGCCAGCCAGCTCGCCACCGCGATCCATATCGCGGATCTGCGCCGGCCGCTGGTGGAAACCGTCGAGCAGGTCGGCCAGCAGGTGAAGGCGCTGGCGCTGACGGTGGATCAGCTCCGCACCGCGGCGGCGGGCGTGGCCGAGACCGCGCATATCATCCGCGGCGGCGCGGCGGAGCAAGAGCAGCTGATTGCCCAGGGGCGGGAAGCGATGAACGGGCTGGCTGACCAGGCTCGCGAGGTCGTGATCGACGGCGCGGCGGCGGCGAAGTCCTCCGCCGTAGCGAGCGAGATCGCCGCTCGCAATCGGGAGCAGATCCTCGATGCCATGCGCCGGCTGGTCGAGCTGCAGGGCTTCGTCGGGTCCAGTTCGCGCCAGGTCGGTGAGCTCTACCAGGTCAGCAACCGGCTGATCGGGTTCATCGGTACTATTCGCGAAATCGCCGACCTCACCAATCTCATCTCGCTCAACGCCGCCATCGAGGCGGCGCGGGCCGGGCAGCAGGGGCGCGGGTTCGCCGTGGTGGCGGAGGAGGTGCGCCAGCTCGCGGCGCAAAGCGCCCAGGCGTCGCGGGAGGCCGGCGGGCTCGTCGCCGCCATCCTCGGGCAGGTGGCGCAGATTTCCGAAGAGATGGATCGCGGCACGGACACGGTGCGCGGGGTGGAGCAGCTCTCGGCCGACGCCGCCCGCGCCCTTGAAGACATCGTGACCGGGACCCTGGATGCCGGAAATCACGCCCGGCGGATCGCCGAGACCGCTGGCCGGCAGGAGCAGTCGGCCCTGCGCCTCCGGGAGCAGATGGACCGCGTGGCGGCTGTCTCGACCCGGACGCTGGAGGATGCCGGCACGACCGTGCGCCGGGCAGCGGAGGCCGCCCGAAGTCACACCGAGCTCGAACGAACGGTGCGCGAGCTGACCGGCGTCGCCGACCGGCTCGAGGTCATCGCCCGTCACTTCTCCCACGACCTATGAATCCGCGCGAGCGCGTCTACGTCGCCCTTGGCAGCAACCTCGACGATCGCGAGGGCTATCTGATGCGGGCCCGCGAAGCGATTGCCAAGCTGCCGCTCTCCGCCATTCTCGCCGTGTCGTCGGTCGAGGAGACCGAACCCGCCGGTGGTCCGGAGGGGCAGCTCCGTTTCCTCAACCAGATGGTGCTGGTCGAGACGGCGCTGGATCCCGGGCGCTTTCTCAAGCTGCTGCACCGTATCGAGGATGAGAACGGCCGCACCCGGGAGGAGAAGTGGGGACCGCGCACGCTGGACCTCGACATCGTGCGGTTCGGTACCCGCCGGTTGCGTGACCCCGACATTCGGGTCCCGCACCCGCAGCTGCCGCATCGCGACTGGTGGCAGCGGGAAATCGAGGAGCTGGACCAGCTGGCGCCGGTCCGGAAGGACGGCGACGCGTGACCTCCTTCACTCGCGGAACGACCCCATGACCGCACCGAAGCCGCTCACCGTCCCCGATCTCCGGGAACTCAAGCGGGAGGGGCGCAAGATCACCGTCCTGACCTGTTACGACGCCCTGTTCGCGCGGCTGCTGGATGGGGCGGTGGACCTGCTGCTGGTCGGCGACTCGCTGAACCAGGTGGTGGCCGGCCACGAGACCACGCTCAGCGCGACCCTCGACCAGATGATTTACCACGGGGCCGCGGTGGTGCGTGGTGCGCACCGCTCGCTGGTCTTCGTGGACATGCCATTCCTGAGTTACCAGGTGTCGGTCGAGGAGGCGCTCCGGAACGCCGGACGGGTGCTGCAGGAGACCGGGGCGCATGGGGTGAAGCTCGAGGGCGGCGAGCATATGGCGGAGACGGTGCGCGCACTGGTGCGGATCGGCATCCCGGTGATGGGACACCTCGGCCTTACGCCGCAGTCGGTGCACCAGCTCGGCGGGTACCGGGTGCAGGGCCGCGAGCGCGCCGCTGCCGACCGGCTCCGCTCCGACGCCCGGTTTCTCGAGGACGCCGGTGCCTGTGCGCTGGTGCTGGAACTCGTGCCCGCCGAACTCGCCACCGACGTCAGCCGGTCGCTCAGTCTCCCGACCATCGGGATCGGGGCGGGGCCCGGCTGCGATGGCCAGGTGCTGGTCCTCCAGGACATGCTTGGTCTCAACGAGGGGTTCCGGCCCAAGTTCCTGCAGACATGGGCCGAGCTCGCCACCGTCGTCCGGCGCGCGGCCGACACCTACGCCACCGACGTGCGCGAGGGTCGCTACCCCGGACGCGAACACAGCTTCGAGTGAGGCCCGCCGGTGCTCGGGCGGTGGCGCCGATGCAGGAGTTCGCGACCGTCGAACCGCTCCGGGCCTGGGTGGCCCGCCAGCGGCAGGCCGGCCACCGCATCGGACTGGTCCCCACGATGGGGGCGCTGCACGAAGGTCATCTCGCGCTGGTGGACAGCGCCGCGCGACTCACGGAAGCGGTGATCGTCAGCATCTTCGTCAATCCGCTCCAGTTTGGTCCGCACGAGGATCTGGCCCGCTATCCCCGTGATCTCGCGCGTGACCGTGCACTCCTCGCCGCCCGAGGCGCGCAGGCGTTGTTCGTCCCGGAGGTCGAGGTGATGTATTCCCCCGGCTCCGAGATCCGGGTGGTTCCGGGAGCACTCGCCTCGCGATGGGAAGGTGCGGTGCGCCCCGATCATTTTACCGGGGTGCTGACGATCGTGGCGAAGCTGTTCAACCTGGTCCAGCCGGATCTCGCAGTCTTCGGACAGAAGGACATCCAGCAGGCGACCCTGATCCGGCAGCTGGTGCGCGATCTCGACTTTCCGGTGGCGCTGGAGGTTGTGCCCATCGTCAGGGAAGCCGATGGCATGGCGTTGAGCAGCCGCAACGCTTACCTGTCGAGTCAGGACCGGCGCGACGGATTGATCCTGAACCAGGCGCTCCGCTCCGCCGATGCCGCGTGGCGGGCTGGCGAGACGAACCCCACCAGGCTTGCCGGACTGCTGGAGCAGCAATTCCTTGCCGCGCCAGCAGTTACACTCGACTATGTTGCCATCGTCGATTCGCAGTCGCTCGAACCCGTGGCGCAGGCAAACGCTGGCACGATCGTCGCTCTTGCAGCCCGCGTCGGCCCCACGAGACTGCTCGACAACCATATCCTTGGTGCGGAGTTCCGTTGAACCTGATCCGTGAAGCGCGCCCCACGCCGTCCGGCCTTCGTCCAACGCTTCCAGTCTGGGCAGTGGTGACGCCAACCCGTCTGGCGCACATCGAACGCGTCGCCCAGCTGGCGGCGACGTGGGCGGAGGAGATGGGCGTTCCGGACAACGAGCGGAACCGGTGGCTTCGGGCCGTCTGGCTTCACGATGCGCTGCGTGATGCGCCCGAGGACGAGCTGCAACGCTGGGCGCCGTCGGTTCCCGGACCGGCGGAACTGCGCCATGGTCCTGCCAGTGCCGCGCGCGCCAAAGCCGATGGGGAGACGGATCGGGGTGTCCTCGATGCGGTGCGCTACCACAGCGTCGGGCTGGCGGAGTGGGATCTGGTCGGACGGGCGCTCTACTGCGCGGACTACCTCGAACCTGGGCGGACCTTTCAGGCCCCGCGGCGCGCCGAGTGGGCCCGGCGTTTCCCGCACGATTCCGGTGCCGTGCTGCGCGAAGTCGCCCAGGCGCGGATCACCCATGCGATCGCCCGTGGCTGGGCCCTCCCCGATCCCACGGTACGGCTGTGGAACTCGCTCCTGCCCCGCGCCGCTGGCTGATCGCCGGCGGACTGCTCCTCACGGTCCTGCTGCTGGTCCTGGTCACCCGTGTGCTCCGGCGCGATCGGGTCGAAGGCCACGCCTTTGACATTCCCTCGGCGGACCATCGCATCATCGTCGAAGTGCTGAACGGCAGCGGCCGGTCCGGGCTGGCCCGCCTCGGCACCCGGCGCCTGCGGCGGATGGGTCTTGATGTGGTCTATTTCGGGAATGCCGATTCACTCGTGGATTCAACCCGGATCGTGGTCAGGCGTGGCGACGCCGCCGTCGCTGCCCAGGTGCGTCAGGCCCTTGGTACTGGTCGGATCGGCACGAGGCCGGACTCACTGCGACGGGTGGACGTCAGCGTGATTCTGGGCCCGGACTACCGGCCGGACGAGGACGGGCGGCCCTAAGCACGACCCATCCGGGCTCAGCATCCGCCGGCAAGCGCCCGAGCCTGCGGCGCGACACCTCGAAGGATGACCTCCCTTCCCGTGCGCCGAATGATCAGCGCCGGTTTTCGTCGTCTCCCGGACACACCCGCCTCGGCTTTCCCATGTGGCGCTCTCGGACGCCGAGAACGGAGGGCCGCGACGGCGATTCGGGGCAGGGAGTGGGCGGAGGATCGGAAAAACCGGAAGACGCTAGGCCGGCACGGGTACGATTCCGATGACAAGATCCATCACATTGGTCCCGGTCATCCCGGTCGTGAAGAGGGCGCCTGCGGCTTCCAGCGCGGCGTGGCTCCGGTGATGGGCCAGGTCGGAGGCGGGGTCGCGGCCCGCGCGCCGAACGGTGTTCCAGGTATTCGGCTCGGCGAATCCGCCGGCGGCGTCGGTCGGCCCATCCCGACCATCGGTCCCCGCGGCAAGCAGCAGGACTCCACTGCCGGGTGTACCATCCAAGACTTCGGCCGCGGCGAGGGCCAGTTCCTGCGACCTGCCACCAAGGCCGGCATCGGGTGTAAGCGTCACCGTTGTCTCGCCGCCCCAGACGAGTACCGCATCTTTATTCATCTCCCCGACTTGCGCTCCTGACAGATTTGTAGCATTGTATCCGAGCAGTATCGCCGCGATCTGGTGGCCCACAACGGCGGCCTCGCCCGCGAGGGCGGCATTGACAAGCACTGACCTGTAGCCGAGACTCCGCGCCCGACCCAACACCGCATCCAGTGCGAGGCGGTTGCTGGCGATCAGCGTTGTCTTGGTCGCCGCGAATGCCGGATGATCGGGTTTCGGGGTCTCGGCCGCTCGGCCCTGTTCGACGTCGTCGAGGTGGCTGCGGAGAGCAAGCGGCACCCGGTCCCACAGCTGCGCAGCTTCGAGCACAGTACGGATGTCGGCGGCGGAGGAGGGGTCCGGAACGCATGGTCCCGAGCCGATAGCGCCGAGATCGTCTCCGATGACGTCCGAGATTGTGAAACTTTTCACGTGGGCATGAGCCAGCGCCGCTGCCAGGCGCCCACCGGCCCAGCGCGCGAAACGTTTCCGGACCCGATTCATCGCCGTGATGTCCAGGCCCGAACCCAGGAGTAGACGATACAGCGCCGCCAGGTCCCCGGTCGTGATCGATGGAATTGGCGCGCCAACGAGGCTGGTCGTACCGCCGGACAACAGCACCCAGACTTCATCACCCGGCTCGACCGCCGCGACAGCGCTGGCCAGCTGTTCTGCGGCGGCGAGCGAGCCGGTGCCCGGCTGGGGGTGCTGGCCCACGGCGACGAGCAGATTCGGATGCGGCGTGACTGCCGGCTCCGGAACGACCAGCAGGCCGCCCACCGGCGCGGTCCCCTGCTCGGCGAGAACCGCTACGGCGGTCTCGGCCATGGGCAGCGCGGCCTTGCCGAGGGCGAGCAGATGGATCCGGCGCCCGGGGGGAGTGGTCCGGCCAGCCAGCGCGGCACGCAGCGCCGGTCCGGGCGCGGCGGCCTGCACGGCGGTCCAGTAGAGGTCTGTCAGCAGATCGCGCCGGGTGAGCTGGCCTGAGCGTGCCGTCATGAACAGTGGTCCAGGGAACGAGGGATGCGGTCAGCGCACAGGAACATACTGCTGACCGCACGCATTCGTGCGGGAGCCCAGAGCTCTCGCTGTGTGTCTTCTTCAGCGCGGAGGATGGAGCCATGGCCGGACGCAACTTCCTGTTTGTTCCCGGACCGACGAATACCCCGGATCGCATCCTCCGGGCGATGCACGTCCAGATGGAGGATCACCGCTCATCCTCCTTTCCGCAGCTCGCCGGGCCGCTGCTCAAGGACCTGCGCCGGGTCTTCAAGACCGAGACGGGGCAGGTCATCCTCTTCCCCGGGACGGGGACGGGTGGCTGGGAGTCGGCCTTGGTCAACACGCTTTCACCGGGCGACAAGGTCCTCTCGTTCCGCTACGGCCAGTTCAGCCACCTGTGGATCGACATGATGCAGCGGCTGGGCCTGGATGTGACCGCGGTCGACGTCGAATGGGGCGAAGGTGCGCCGCCCGACCAGATTCATGACCTGCTCAGCCAGGACACGAAGCACGAGTACAAGGCCGTCTGTGTGGTGCATAACGAGACTGCCACCGGTGTCACCAGCGACATCGGCGCGGTGCGGAAGGCCATGGATGCCGCGCGGCACCCCGCGCTGCTGTTCGTCGACAGTGTCAGCGGGCTCGGCAGTCTCGATTTCCAGATGGACGAATGGAAGGTCGACATCACCGTCACAGGGTCGCAGAAGGGCTTCATGCTGCCGGCCGGGGCGGGCATCGTCGCGGCCGGCCCGCGCGCGATCGAAGCGGGAAAGACGGCGAAGCTGACACGGTGCTACTGGAGCTACGAGGACATGCTCAAGGCGAACGCGACCGGGTATTTCCCCTACACGCCCTCGATACCCATGCTGTACGGCATGCGGGAGGCGCTCGACATGCTGTTCGAGGAGGGGCTTGAAAACGTGTACGCCAGGCACCACCGTCTGGCGGAAGGGTGCCGCCGCGCGGTGGCGGCGTGGGGGCTTTCGCTCTGTGCCAAGGCGCCGAAGTGGTATTCCGATACGGTGAGCGCCATCATGGTGCCCTCCGGCTTCAACGGCGCCGACGTGATTGACGTGGCCTACCGACGCTACAACTTTGCGCTGGGCGCGGGCCTGAACAAGGTCGCCGGCAAGCTGTTCCGAATTGGGCATCTGGGCGATCTCAACGAGATCACGCTGCTCGCCGGGATCGGCGGCGCGGAGATGGCCATGCGTGATGTCGGTATCAAGGTGGAGCTCGGAAAGGGCGTCGCCGCCGCGCAGCAGTACTGGCTGGAGACAGCGGCACCGCTCCCCACGAAAGTCGTGGCCGGTTCACCAGAGACCCTGGCGAAGCCCGCGGAAGCGAAGGTCAAGGTCGGCGTATGAGTCATACCCGCTACGAACCGGCCCGCCCCAGGGTACAGCGGAGCGAGCTGGCGGTCCCGGGGTCCAATCCGGCGATGTTCGCCAAGGCGCTGGAGAGCGAGGCGGACTATGTCTTCCTCGATCTCGAGGACGCGGTCGCCCCGGCGGACAAGGAGCAGGCGAGGATCAACGTCATCGCCGCGCTGCACGAGTACGACTGGCGCGGGCAGGGCAAGACGATCTGCGTGCGGGTCAACGGTATCGACACCCACTACTACTACCGCGACATGGTGGACGTGGTCGAGCAGGCGGGCGACAAGCTCGACGTCGTCCTGGTGCCCAAGGTGGGCGTGCCGGCGGATGTCTACCTGACCGATGCGCTGCTGACGCAAATCGAGATGGCCAAGGGGCTCAGCCACCGCATCGGCATCGACGTGCTGATCGAGACGGCGCTGGGGATGGCCAACGTCGAGCAGATCGCCCAGAGTTCGAAGCGACTGGAAGCCATGCATTTCGGTGTGGCCGACTACGCGGCGAGCCTGCGGGCCCGGACCGTGGTGATCGGCGGGCTCAACCCCGATTACCCGGGCGACCAGTGGCACGCGTCGCTCACCCGGATGATTGTCGCCTGTCGCGCCTACGGTCTCCGTCCCATCGACGGCCCGTTCGGCGATTTCAAGGACCCCGAGGGCTACCGCGCAGCGGCGAAGCGTGGCGCCGCGATGGGCATCGAGGGGAAGTGGGCCATCCACCCGTCGCAGATCGCGCTGGCCAACGAGGTCTTCTCGCCGCCCGCCGCCGAAGTGGATCGGGCGCGTCGCATTCTGATCGCGCTGGAGGAGGCGGCACGCGAGGGCCGGGGCGCGGCGCAACTCGATGGCCGGATGATCGACGCAGCGAGCGCCCGCATGGCGCAGAACATCGTCGATATCGCCCGGGCGATTCAGCAGAACGCCGTTGGCCGTTAGCCGTTGGCCATCAGACGATACCGTCAGGATGCCATCGCAGGAGCAAGGTGTTCCGTCATCCGCGGAACTGGTGTTCAATCAGATCAGCCAACGGCCAATGGCCAATGGCCAACGGCTAAAGGCTAAAGGCTTCCCATGGATATTCACGAATACCAGGCCAAAGAGCTGCTCGCCAATTTCGGCGTCGCCGTGCCGCGCGGCGGCGTGGCCTATAGCGCCGAGCAGGCGGCGTATCGCGCCGCGGAGATTGGCGGGGCACGCTGGGCGGTCAAGGCGCAGATCCATTCCGGCGCGCGCGGCAAGGCCGGTGGTATCAAGCTGTGCAACACCGAGGATGAGGTCCGGAAAGCCGCGACCGAACTGCTCGGCAAGCGCCTGGTCACCCACCAGACCGGCCCCGAGGGAAAGGTGGTCCATCGGCTGTACGTGGAGGCGGCGGTGCCGATCGAGCGGGAGATGTATATCGGCTTCGTGCTGGACCGGAAGACCGAGCGCATCATGCTGGTCGCCCACCCCCACGGCGGTGTCGAGATCGAGGAGATCGCCAAGTCGGAGCCCGAGACGATACTCCGCCAGGTGATGGAGCCCGCGGTGGGCATGCAGGCGTTCCAGGCCCGCGAGATCGCCTTCGGGCTCGGGCTGCCGGGTGCGGTCATCAACCGGATGGTCACGGTCCTGATGGGCTGTCACCGCGCGTTCCGCGATCTCGACGCCACGATGGTGGAGATCAACCCGCTGGTTCTCACCAAGGATGGCCAGCTGCTGGCGCTCGATGCCAAGATGGGCTTCGACGACAACGCGCTGTTCCGCCGGCCGAGTGTGAGTGAACTCCGGGACCACGCGGAGGAGGACCCGCGCGAAGCCAGCGCCAACGAGTACGGGCTCAACTACGTCGCGCTGGACGGGGAAATCGGCTGCATCATCAATGGTGCCGGGCTCGCGATGGCGACGATGGACATGATCAAGCATGCGGGCGGGTCGCCGGCGAACTTCCTCGATGTGGGCGGCGGGGCCTCGCCCGAGCGCGTGGCCAACGCCTTCAAGCTGGTGCTGCAGGACAAGAAGGTCGGGGCCATGCTGGTCAACATCTTCGCCGGCATCAATCGCTGCGACTGGGTCGCCCAGGGCGTGGTCCAGGCAGTGCGGGAGGTGGGGGTGGATGTCCCGCTGGTCGTGCGCCTCGCGGGGACGCATGTCGAGGAGGGTCGCGCGATCATCGATGCGAGCGGCCTCCCCATCATCCAGGCCGACTCGCTGGCCGACGCGGCGGACAAGGTCGTCGCGGCGTGGAAAGGGGCGGGAAAGCGGTAAGGAGCGAGGCGGAAGCGCAGCACCGGCGTTTCCTTCTCACTCCTTACTCCTCACTCCCGACTCGACACCGGTCGTTCCGCTCACACCTATTCAGGTACACTCATGGCGATTCTGATCAACGAGCTCTCCCGGATTCTGGTGCAGGGCTTCACCGGCGACAAGGCGACCTTTCACTCGCAGAAGATGATCGAGTACGGGTCCAAGGTGGTCGGCGGCGTGACCCCCGGAAAGGGTGGTCAGTCCCACATCGGGCTGCCCGTCTTCAACACCGTCAAGGAAGCGGTCGACACCGTCTATCCGGACGCGAGCATCATCTTCGTGCCGGCGGCCTTCTGTGCCGATGCCATCATGGAAGCGGCGGACGCGGGGATCCGCCTGGTCTGCTGCATCACTGACGGTATCCCGGCGCAGGACATGATGATGGTCAAGCGCTACCTGCGGCGGTATCCCAAGGAGAAGCGCACCACGCTTGTCGGACCGAACTGTGCCGGGCTGATCAGCCCAGGCAAGTCGATGCTCGGCATCATGCCCGGGCACATTTACAAGACGGGCAGCGTCGGCCTGGTGACCCGTTCAGGCACGCTTGGCTACGAGGCGGCGAGCCAGATGAAGGACCTCGGGATCGGGGTCAGTTCGAGCGTCGGGATCGGCGGCGACCCGGTGAACGGGTCCAGCTTCCTCGACATCCTCGCGATGTTCGAGCAGGATCCGGAGACCGAGGCGGTCATGATGATCGGCGAAATCGGCGGCCCGCAGGAAGCGGAGGCGGCGCGTTTCGTCAAGGATCACATGAGCAAGCCGGTGGTCGGATACGTCGCGGGTCTGACTGCGCCGGCCGGCCGCCGCATGGGCCACGCCGGCGCGATCATCTCCGCCTTCGGCGACACGGCGGCGGAGAAGTCGGAGATCATGCGGTCGCTGGGGCTGCACGTGGCGCCAAGTCCCGCGGAACTGGGGAGCGCCGTGGCCAAGGCCCTCGCCTCGAAGCCGGCAAAGAAGCGGATGGTGACGCGGTGAGCGACCGCCCGAGGGTCGTGATTACCCGGACGATCCCCGCGGCCTGTGAAGTCGAGGCGGCGAAGCATTTCGACGTCACCCTGAACCGCAGCGACATGCCGCTCACGCCCGCGCAGTTGCAGGAGGCACTCCGCACCGCGGACGGGTTGCTGCCGACCGTGACGGACAAGCTCACCGCCGAGGTCCTCGGCGCGGTACCGCGCACGGTACGGATCATCAGCAATTTCGGCGTCGGGTTCAACAACATCGACATCCAGACGGCGAAGCGCCTCGGGCTCACCGTCACCAATACGCCCGATGTCCTCACCGATGACACCGCGGACATCGCGATCACGCTGCTGCTGATGGTGGCGCGGCGGGCGGGCGAGGGTGAACGGCAGCTGCGGGCCGGCGGATGGTGCGGCTGGCGGCCGACCCACCTGCTCGGCGCCAAGGTCAGCGGCAAGACGCTCGGCCTGATCGGCTTCGGCCGGATCGCCAAGGCGGTGGCGCGTCGGGCGCATCATGGGTTCGGCATGCGGATCATCTTCAGTGATCCCTATCCCCCGTCGGCGGAAGAGTCCCGGTCGCTGGGTGCCGAGCAGCGCGCGTCGATCGAGGAGGTGCTGGCCGAGGCGGACTTCGTCAGCCTGCATTGCCCGGCGACCCCGGAGACCCGGCACCTGATGAACGCGGAGCGGTTTGGCCGGATGCAGCGGCATGCCTTCCTGATCAACACGGCGCGGGGCGATGTTGTCGATGAAACTGGCCTGGTCGCGGCGCTCAAGGCCGGCACGATCGCCGGGGCGGGCCTCGACGTCTTCGAGAAGGAACCGCAGGTGACGCCCGAGCTGGTGTCGATGGAAAACGTTGCCCTGCTGCCGCACCTGGGGAGCGCCACGCTCGAGACGCGAGTCGCCATGGGGATGCGCGCGCTGGAGAATCTGAAGCTCTTCTTTGCCGGGCAGCCGGTGCGCGATCGGGTCGTATGACCCAGGAGCATCTTCCACCGTTCACGCCAGGCGACCTGCCGGCGTCCGCCGATCCGCTGGCGGCCAGCGCCGCCCGCTATGCGACTGAGGTGGCGGAGGAGCTCTTTGGCCTGCTCGTGGAGGTGGTCAAGGTCCGGCATCCCGCGCTGGAGGCTGTGCTGCAGGGCGGACCGATGGATCCGGCCTGGACTCCGGAGCAACTGGAGACCTGCCTCCGGGCCCAGAACATCTGGTTCCAGCTGCTCGCCATCGCGGAGCAGAACGCCGCGATGCGCCGCCGGCGCCAGACCGAGAGCGAGCGCGGGCCGGAACAGGTGCGCGGCACGCTGGCCCAGGTGATTCACGATGTCACCCTGAAGGAACGGATCGGCCCGGAGGCGGTGCACCGGCTGCTGCGCGATCTCCGGATCCGGCCCACGATCACCGCCCACCCCACCGAAGCCAAGCGCGTCACGGTGCTGGAGAAGCACCGCCGCATCTATCGGCGGCTGGTCGACCTCGAATCGCCCCGGTGGACTCCGCGTGAGCGGGACCAGATCACCGAGTCGCTGCGCAACGACATCGAACTGCTGTGGATGACCGGTGAGCTGCGGCTGGAGAAGCCGACGGTGCCGCAGGAGGTCTACTGGGGCCTGCACTTCTTCAGTGAGACGCTGTTCGAGGCGACGACGGAGACGCTGGAGAAGCTCGAGCGGCTGCTGCAGCAACGCTGGCCCGACGAGACGTGGGTCGTGCCCCCGTTCTTCCAGTTCGGATCGTGGATCGGTGGCGATCGCGACGGCAATCCCTTCGTGACCAATGACGTCACCCGCCGCACGCTGCACGAAAACCGGCTGGCGAGTCTCTACCGATACCGGCAGCGGCTGGCGGAGCTGCTCAAGACACTCAGCATCACCGAGCGAGCACTCGAGGTGCCGGCAGAATTTCGCTCGGCGCTGGCGCGCGCACTGGCCGCGTGCGGCGATGGTCCGGGAATCCTCAGCCGCAATCCGGGCGAGGTCTTCCGGCAGTTCCTGGCGTGCATGAGCCGCCGGCTCGACGGCGCGATCCGGCATGCGGAAGCGGGCCGCACCGCCCCGTCGGCGGAGGGATACACCACTGCGGATGAGCTGCTGACCGACCTGCGGACCATCGAACATGGGCTCACCGGCGGGGGAAACGGCAATCTCGCGACGGCGTTCGTGCGGCCGGTTCGTCGCGAGGTGGAGACCTTCCGGTTCAGCACCGTGCGGCTCGATCTGCGCGAGAACGCCGCCCGGGTCACGACCGCGCTCGTCGCGGTCTGGCGTCACGCAACGGGGGGCACCGAGCCCCCGGCATCCGCGAGCCAGGAGTGGAAGGAGTGGTTGCTCGCTGAGCTGGCCCGGCCACGGCGGGAAGAGCGGGCCCTGGACCTGTGGCCGGAGGAGGTGCGCGAGACGATCGGGATGTTCCGCGTCGTGCGCGAGATGCGAGCGGAACTCGACCGCGAAGCGTTCGGCAGTTTCGTGCTCAGCATGACGCGCGAGGTGTCGGATGTGCTCGGCGTCTACCTGCTGGCCAAGGAAGCGGGGCTGTTCGCCGATGCGGCAGGGATTGAGAGCTGCACACTGCCGATCGTCCCGCTGTTCGAGACGATCGAGGATCTGCACCGGGCCCCGGCGATCATGCGCGAGCTGCTGGGGACGCCGGTGGTGCGTCGCAGCGTGCGGGCGCTGGGTGGCACGCAGGAGGTGATGATCGGCTATTCCGATTCCAACAAGGACGGCGGATTTCTCAGCTCCAACTGGGAGCTTTCCAAGGCGCAGGCCCGGCTGACCCGGCTGGGCGAAGAGCTGGGGGTCCCGATCTCGTTTTTCCATGGCCGGGGCGGGTCGGTGAGCCGGGGCGGGGCTCCCCTGGGCCGGGCGATCGCGGCGCAGCCGGCGGGCTCCATCCGGGGGCGGATGCGGGTGACGGAGCAGGGCGAAGTCGTCTCGCTCAAGTATGCCAACCGGGGCACGGCGCAGTATCAGGTCGAGATGCTCGCAGCGGGGATCATGGAGCACTCGCTCCGGTCAGAGAAGGAAGCGGCGCTGGTGCCGACCAGCGAGTACGACGACGCGCTCGAGGCACTCTCCGGCGCCGCGCAGGCCGCCTATCGCCGGTTCGCCGAACATCCCGAGCTGATCAACTACTTCACCGCGGCGAGCCCGCTGGAAGAACTCACCAAACTGAACATCGGGTCCCGCCCGGCGCGCCGCACGGGGGCCCGCTCGCTGTCGGACCTGCGTGCCATTCCCTGGGTCTTCGCCTGGTCGCAGAACCGGCATTTCATCACCGGGTGGTACGGGGTGGGGAGCGGGCTCAGCACCTTCACTCAAGTGCGCGGCGAGCGCGGGGTGAAGCTGCTGCGCCGGATGTACGAGGAGTCCCGCCTGTTCCGCCTGGTGCTTGACGAAGTGGAGAAGACGCTGTCGTATGTCGATCTTGATATCGCGCGGCAGTACGCCAATCTATTCCCTGATGCCGGGGTGCGGGAGGAGATCTTCGGCATGGTGGAGTCGGAGTACCACCGGACCGTGGCGGCGGTGCTGGCGCTGACGGGCGGGACCGAGCTGGCGGAACGCTTTCCCCGCTTCCGGCGGCGCCTGGCGCGCCGGATGGCGACGATCAACCAGGTGAGCCGGCAGCAGGTGGAGCTGCTTGCCCGGTTCCGCGCGGCCGGGGATGAGACGGAAAAGCAGCAGTACCTCGCGGCGCTGCTGCTGTCGATCAACTGCATCTCCGGCGGCTTCGGGGCGACGGGGTGAGGTGACGGTCAGCCGTCAGCCGTCAGCCAATGCCATTGGCCGTTAGCCGATGGCCGTGAACAACGAACCTACACTACTCCCTACTCCCCACGTCCTTCGCCCGCCGCCTCCCCTCCACCTGCACCCGCAGCTGTCCGCAGGCGGCGGCGATATCCAGACCGCGACTTCGCCGGACCACGGCCTCGATGCCTCGTTCCTGTAACGATTGGGCGAAGCTCTTGATGGCACCCGGGTGCGTCGGCTCCAGCCCGGGGATGCCGCCCGGATGCAGCGGCAGGAGGTTGACCAACGCGCCCATCCGCCGGGCCAGCGATGCCAGCGCCACCGCATCCGCCTCGCTGTCGTTCTTCCCCGCGATCATCACGTACTCGAACGTGATCCGTTTGCGAAAGGCGGCCGCGGTGGAGAGGACCAGTTCGAGCGGATACTTCTTTTCGATCGGCATGAGCGAGAGGCGCCGGGCCGGTGTCGCGGCGTGGAGCGAGATCGCAAGGCGAAACTGTTCCGGACGGGCGGCGAGGGATTCCATTCCAGGGACGATACCGACGGTGGACACCGTGATGTGGCGGGCGCCGATGCCGAAGCCGTCGGGGTGATTGAGAATGGAGAGCGCGACGTCGACGGCGGGCCAGTTCAGCAGCGGTTCCCCCATCCCCATGAATACGATATTGGTGGGCTTGTCGGCCGGGTCGCGGAGCACCAGTTCGCGGACCTGGCCAGCGATCTCGCAGGGGCTGAGGTTGCGGCGGAAGCCCATCAGGCCGGTGGCGCAGAACACGCAGCCGAGCGCACAGCCAGCCTGGGAGGAGATGCAGAGCGTGCGGCGGCTGCCAGAGGGGATCAAAACCGATTCGATCGCCTCCCCATCCTCGAGCCGCCAGAGGAACTTGCGGGTCCCGTCCTGGGAGCGCTGCTCGGTGTCGAGCGCGAGCCGTGGGAGCGGCCAGCGTTCCTCCAGTCGCTCCCGCAGGGCTCGTGGCAGTTCGGTGGCCTCCGACCAGGCGGCGATGGGCCGCTGCCAGAGTCGAGGGAGAAGCTGACGCCCCCGATACGCGGGTAACGATTCCGTGACGGCCCAGGCCTCGAGCTGCTCGGCGGCCGTCCCCGGAGAGAGGTCAAGCAGGCCGGCCTTGGTGGTAGGATCGTCGCTCATGGCATGAAGTGTAGGTGGTTCCGCCACAGGGAGTGGCTTGAAAGCCACACTTCTGTAGCAACTTTGGGCAATTGACCAGAGGTGAGACTCTCGACATCTTACCTGCGTCACTCCCCCGGCGCCCATCCGCGCCTGCTCCAACATACTGAAGTCGTTCTCCCGGTTCAGGCCCAACCCCCTCATTGGGGGCCCTGCGCCGATCTTTCCACTCCCTACGGAGGTCGCATGCAGAAGAAGTTGCTTGGCTTGGCGTGTACCATGCTCGCCGTTGCCGCCTGTTCGGACAGCCCGACCGGCTCCGACCTGACGCCAGTCTCCTCGGCGCTGGCGGTGGTACGCTCCCCGAACGCACAGCTGATTCCCGGGCAGTACATCGTGCTGTTCAAGAATTCCGTGCGTGATGTGCAGGGCGAGTCCAACCGGATCGTGAAGAGCGAAGCGGGCCGGATGCTCTTCGTGTACGAGCACGCCGTCCGCGGTTTCGCGGCCGACCTCTCGGACGCGGCCATCGAGCGCCTCCGGACCAATCCGAACGTTGCGCTCATTTCGCAGAACGGCGTCGTGCAGCTGGACGCGACGCAGGCCCCCACGCCCTCCTGGGGACTTGATCGTATCGACCAGATCAACCTCCCGCTCAACAACAGCTACACCTATCCGAACACCGGCGCCGGGGTGCACTTCTACAGCATCGACACGGGCGTGCTGGGCGGCCAGAATGGTACGGTGGCTACGCCGCACACCGATATCGCCGGCCGCCTCTCGACCGGATTCGATGCAATCACGCCCAGCACCAACTCGAACGACTGCAACGGCCATGGCACCCACACCACGACCACGGCGGTCGGCACCACCTACGGCGTCGCCAAGACTGCCGTTGTGCACCCGGTCCGGGTGCTGAGCTGCGGCGGTTCGGGCAGCTTCGCGCAGGTCATCTCGGGCATCAATTGGGTCACCGCCGATCACCAGGCCCACCCTGGCCAGCAGTCTGTGGCCAACATGAGTCTCGGTGGCGGTCTCGATCCGGCCACCAACACCGCAGTCCGGAATTCCATCGCGGCGGGCGTGGTCTACAGCCTTTCCGCCGGTAACAGCAACGGCGCTGATGCGTGCACCCAGTCGCCGGCAGCGGTCACCGAGGGTCTGACTGTCATGGCCTTCGACATCAGTGACCGTCTTGCCAACTTCTCCAACATCGGGCCCTGCACCGACCTTGGCGGTCCTGGCGTCAACATCACCGCCGGCTGGATCGGAAGCCCGACAGCCACCAACACCATCAGCGGCACCTCGATGTCGGCACCGCACGTCTCCGGCGTCGCGATCCTGTACATGTCGGCCAATCCGGGTCAGACTGTGGCCCAGGTAAACGCCGCGCTGGTCAACAACGCCACCAATGGCATCATCAAGGGTGTCGGCGGCGGCGCGTTCCCGACCAACAGCCCGAACAAGAACCTGTACATGGGCTTCATTGGCGGCGGGCCGGTCAACAATCCCCCGACCGCGAGCTTCACCTTCAGCTGCACGCCGGCCCGGGTCTGCACCTTCACCTCGACCTCGACCGATAGCGATGGCACCGTGGTTGGCTGGAAGTGGACCAATCCGTCCGGCGTCGTCACGATCAGCACTGCGGCCTCGTGGACCCGGACCTTCACCGCGGCCCGGACCTTCAGCCTGAAGTTGACGGTCACGGACAACGGCGGCGCGACCGGCGCGGTTACCCAGTCGGTCACCATTCCCTGATTCGCAGCTCTCTCCAGCAGCGCCGCCGGATCCCTCACGGGGCCCGGCGGTTCTGTTTTCCCTCTCCCTATCCACCCGAACCTTTACTCCCTGAATCGGTTGCTGCGTTGGTAGCCAACGGTTACTTTTCTCCCAACTTCGACCCCAGACAACCACCGGCTTGCTGTTCACCGATCTCCTCAGTTCCGACCGCATTCAGGTCCCGCTCGCGGCCGCTGATAAGGCCGGCATCCTGCGTGAACTTACCCAACTGCTCGCGGCGCGTGGTGCGGTCGATCCCGCGCCGATTCTCGCCGCCGTGCTCGAGCGCGAGCAGGTGCTGTCCACCGGTATCGGACATGGCATCGCCATCCCGCACGCCAAGGTGCCCGGGATGGAGGGGCTTACCCTCGTCGCCGGAAGCCAGCCCGCGGGTGTACCCTTCGAGGCGCTCGACGGCGAGCCGGTCCGTCTCCTCTTCCTGCTGATCGGCCCCGAGAGCGCGGCCGGTCTGCACGTGAAGGCGCTGTCCCAGATTGCCCGTCTGGTACGCCGGGAAGCTGTGCGCGAGGCGCTGATCGCGGCGCCGACTGCGGCCGCCTTCCACCAGATCCTGATCGAGGCCGAGGAGCGATGACATACGCCGCCACAGCGATGCGCACCCACCGGTGCGGCAGCCTGCGCCGGGAGCAAGCCGGCCTTGCGGTGCGTCTCGGCGGCTGGGTGCATCGGGTACGGGATCTCGGCGGCGTGATTTTCATCGACCTGCGCGACCGAGATGGCCTGGTGCAGCTCTCCTGCAACCCGGCCTGGACGCCGCCCGATGTGCTGAAGCGCGCCGGCACACTGAGCCAGGAAACGGTGATCCTGGTGGAAGGCACGGTGGCGCTGCGCCCCGATGGCGCGCGGGAATCCGCCCTCGCATCACGCGAGGTCGAGGTGCATGTCACCGGTTTGACGATCGCCGGGCCGGCGGAGACGCCCGCGATTCCAGTCGCCCGCAAGGAAGGCGAGGAGCTGCCGGCGGAGGAGCTGCGGCTGAAGCACCGGATTCTCGATCTCCGGCGGCCCGAGCTGCTCCAGAGCCTGCTGCTCCGGCACCGGCTCATGCAGCGGGCGCGGCAGGTGCTCAGCGAGCTCGAGTTCCTCGAGATCGAAACGCCAATCCTGACCAAGCCGACGCCCGAAGGTGCGCGCGACTATTTGGTGCCGAGCCGGGTGCATCCCGGGGAGTTCTACGCCCTGCCGCAGTCGCCCCAGATCTACAAGCAGCTCCTGATGGTGGCCGGTTACGATCGGTACTTCCAGATGGCGCGCTGCTTCCGCGACGAGGACCTGCGGGCCGACCGGCAGCCGGAGTTCACCCAGATCGACATCGAGGCGTCGTTTGTCTCGGCGGCCGACGTGCAGGGCTACATCGAGCAGGTGCTGGTGGAGCTCTGGGGCGTTGCCGGTCACGCTATCGCGGCACCGTTCCCCCGGCTGGCATGGCGGGACGCGATGGAACGCTTCGGCATCGACAAGCCGGACCTGCGTTACGGGTTCGAACTCACGGACTTCACCAGCGATCTCCGCAGCGATGCTGCGGAGTTTGTCGTTGCCTCCCGGGCGGCCGGCGGGCGGCTGCGGGGAATTGTCGTTGCCAGTGGTGCGGACATCTCGCGGAAGGAACTCGACGGGCTCACCGCCGTCGCCAAGTCGGCCCGGGCTGGCGGGCTCATCTGGGCCCGTCGGACGGCGGCCGGCTGGGAAGGGCAGGGGGTGAAGGCCTTCGGCGCGGACGGACTCGCGGCCCTTGGTGGCAGTGCCGGCGATCTGCTGCTTGCCGTTGTGGGCCCCGATGCGGTGACCAGCCCTGCGCTGCATGCGGTGCGATCAGCATTGATACGGCGGCCCGGAACGGTCGCCGCTACGCCCCATGCCTTCTGCTGGATCGTGGATTTTCCGCTCTTCGAGCAGGATGGGGAGACGGGACAGTTCGTGCCGGCGCACCATCCGTTCACCGCGCCGCACCCGGAGGACGTGGGCAAGCTGACCAGTGACCCCGGTCATTGCCGGGCGCAGCACTACGACGCAGTCTACAATGGCAACGAGTTGGGCAGCGGCTCGATCCGCATCACCGATCCGCTGGCGCAGCGCGCCATCTTCCAGCTGCTCGGGATCGCGCCAGACGAGATTCGCCGGCGATTCGGCTTTCTCCTCGATGGGCTCGCGGCAGGCGCGCCGCCGCATGGCGGGTTTGCACTTGGCTTCGACCGGATCGCCATGCTGCTGTCGGGAGCGACGTCTCTGCGCGACGTGATTGCGTTCCCGAAGACCACCGCGGCGCGGGCACTGTTTGAAGGCGCGCCAACCGAAGTGAAGGCGGAGGACCTGCGCGCGCTGCATCTGGCCGTACTGCGCCGGGAGTAGGCGACCGGACGTAGGCGGCCGCGCGGAGTAGCAGCCACGCTGCATGCTGACGGCTAACGGCAAACGGCCAATGGCTCACTGTCCTGGCCCCATGGACGATTCGACCCGGGAGGTTTCCCGTTGACCGACGATGTGCAGCATCGCCTCACCACCGAAGGCGCCGATCTGCTCCTCTTCGCGGGAGTGAACGACGCGAATCTGGTCGAGCTGCAGCGCGCGACGGGGGTGCGAGCCACCCTGCGCGGTGACCTGCTCCTGCTCGGCGGGTCGATGGAGCAGGTGGAACGGGCCGCGGCGGTCGCGCAGGGCATGCTCGAGCTGGCGCGGATGGGTGAGTCGGTCGTGCCGGACGATGTGTCGCGGCTGGTCGCGGCCGGCCCGACCCAGGAACCCGCGGGTGCCGTCGAATACAAGATCATCTTGCCGGGGCTGCGTCGTATCATCGCCGCCAAGACCCAGGGTCAGCGCGACTACCTCCAGGCCGTCGCTACCCATGACATTGTCATCGGCATCGGTCCCGCGGGGACCGGGAAGACCTACCTGGCCGTCGCCAAGGCGGTCGAGGCCCTGGCCCGCAAACGGGTGAAGCGCATCGTGCTCGCCCGGCCGGCGGTGGAGGCGGGTGAATCGCTGGGCTTCCTTCCGGGCGACATCCAGGCCAAGGTCGATCCCTACCTTCGGCCGCTGTACGACGCGCTGGAGGACATGATGCCGGCCGACAAGGTGCAGAAGGCTCTCGAAACCGGTACTATCGAGATCGCCCCACTGGCCTATATGCGCGGCCGCACGCTGGCGGATGCCTTCATCATCCTTGATGAGGCGCAAAACGCCACCGGCGCCCAGATGAAGATGTTCCTCACCCGCCTCGGCCTGAACAGCAAGGTCGTCGTCACCGGCGACAAGACCCAGATCGATCTGCCAAAGCGGGAAGATTCCGGCCTGGTGCAGATCGAGCGCATTCTGCCTGGCGTGGATGGGATCGCGTTTGCCTACCTCGACGAAACCGACGTCGTCCGCCACAAGCTGGTGCGGGAGATCATCAAGGCCTATGCGGAGGATCAGCACGGCTAGTCAGCGGCGGTCCGATGCCGTAGCCCCCGGACGCCGGCGCGGCTCCGCGGACGCCACCGGCGCAAGGCAGGCGACAGTAGCGCCTCCGCTGACCACGGAAGTGCGAGTGACCGGCCGACCAGCCGGCATCACGCTGACGCTGGTGCGCGAAATCGTGGCTTCGGTGATCTCCGGCGAGCGGGGATCGGCCAGGCCGCCGGCGTATTTCTCCTTCACCTTCCTGTTCGCCCCTGCCATGCGGCGGCTGAACCGCGAGTGGCTGGGGCATGACAGCCCGACCGATGTGCTCTCCTTCTGCCTGACGCATCCTGATGGCGGAATCAGCGGAGACGTCTACATCTGCCCCACGGTGGCCGTCGCAGCCGCGCGCGAGCGGGCCATTACTGCGCGGGAGGAACTGATCCGCCTGGTGGTGCATGGGACATTGCACGTCCTGGGGCACGATCATCCCGAGGGGCCGGGCCGAATGCGTTCGGCCATGTGGCGGCGGCAGGAGCGTTACGTGAAGGCACTCGCGTGATTGAAGCGCTCCATCTCCTCATCACTCCGTTCGCCACGCTGATCTTCTCGCTCTGGGCGGCGTGGCTCGCCTTTGCCGCCGAGGCGGATGCCGAGGTGCCACGCATCCTCGCCGACCAGCAGCCCGCCGAGGGACGCGACCTGCCGCCGGCACGCGCGCTCTATGTGGCCCACCTGGCCCTCCTGGTCCTCGCTGGTGCGGCCGCGGGGACCGCTGAGAGCTGGTGGGCATGGTCGACGGTGGGGTCGCTCGGCCGCCTGCTGCTCGTGGTGCTGCTCGTCTGGATCGTCGGCAATATCCTGCCCCGTCTGCTTGCCGCTGTGGCCCCCGAACTTCCCCTGCTAGTGCGGCCCGCCGCACTGCGCAGTCTCCGGCCGCTCGCGCCGCTGCTGCGGCTCATCGCCCGAGTCGACAGCCGGATGCGCCCGCCGCTCCATACCCTCGGTCGTGACAGTGGTCCCGCGCGGCGGGACATGCTCCTCGGACTCTTTTCACTGGCGGATATGTCGGTGGCCGAGGTCATGACACCACGCATTGATGTGGTCGCGGTTGACAGCGGTGCGACCCGTGACGAGGTGATCGCGACCCTGCGGCGCTCCGAGCATGCGCGGCTGCTGGTCTACGATGGACACCCCGACGCGGTGGTCGGTGTGCTGTACGCCAAGGACATGCAGGTGCTGGTGCCCCGCGGGCACTCGAGCGGTGAATGGCAGGCGCTCATCCGGCCGGCGGCGTTCGTCCCGGAGGGGAAGACCCTTGATCGCCAGCTGCGGGACTTCCAGCGTGGTCCCAGTCATCTCGCGGTTGTGGTGGATGAGTTCGGCGGGACGGCGGGGCTGGTGACACTGGAGGACATTCTCGAGCAGGTCGTCGGCGAAATCCAGGACGAATACGACACCGACGAGGTGGCGCCGGTGGTGGAGGATGGGGACGGTCGCCTCTCGGTGGAAGGCGGCGTCTCGCTCGCCGAACTCGAGGCCCTGCTGGGCCACAGCTTTCACCGCGAGGATGTGACGTCGGTCGGCGGGCTGATGCTCGATGTCTTCGGACGGGTGCCCCGCAGTGGCGAGAGAATCGAAGTCGATGGAATCGAGATCGCGGTGGAGCAGGTCGTCCGCCGCCGGGTCCGTCGCGTGGTGATCACCCGCCCCGCGCGCGCCGAGACGATCTCGGAGGAGGGCACTCCATGACCTGGGTCGTGCTCCTTGGTGGGCTGGCGCTGGCAGTCTTCGGCGCAGTGGCGGGGACCGCGCTGGTCTCACTGAGCCGGCTCGAGCTGACCCGTGCTGTTGCCCAGCAGCTGCGCGGCCATGCCGGCTCGCTCTCGTGGCTCGCGGAGATGGAAACGTACCTCGGCGTGACCTCCGCCCTCACCGCGCTCGGCGTGGTGATCGCCGGCGCGGCGATTCCGGCGTTCTTCACCGGGTTCACGCTCGCGGCTCTCGCGCTCCTGCTGCTGCTCGTCGTCATGCCGCTGGTCCTGCTGGCCGGCTACCTGCTGCCGCGCTGGATCGTGCGGCCGCGCGCCGGCGAGCTGCGGAACTTCGTCGTGCCCGTCCTCAGGCCACTGGCCGGGATCATCGGGATGTTGCTGCCCGCACGGGCGCTCCCTGGGGCCACCGAACTGCGCACGTTCTGGCGCCAGGGCGCGGCGTCGGGCGTCGCGCCGGACGATGAGTTGATCATGGTCGGTGGCGTGATGACGTTTGCCGAGCGCCCGGTACGGGAGGTGATGACGCCCCGCACCGACATCGTGGCCGTCTCCGAGGACGATGCACTCGACGATATCGCCCAGGTCTTCTCCCAGAGCGGGTACAGCCGGCTGCCGGTCTACCGGGTGACGCTCGATGAAATCGTCGGCATGCTGCACGCCTTTGACCTGTTCACTCTCGCGCCGGGCCAGCGCCTGCCGGTGCGCCCGGTGGCCAACGCTCCCGCGGGACGGACCTGCGGCGACCTGCTGCTCGACATGCAGCGCGAGCGGCGCCACCTCGCGGTGGTGCTGGACGAGTTCGGGGGCACGCTCGGGATCGTGACACTGGAAGATTTGCTCGAGGAACTGGTGGGTGAGATTTTCGATGAGTTCGACGTGGCGGCCCCGCCCGACTCCGACGCCATGTCGCCGCTGCTGGAGACGGATGCCGGCACGCCGGTGGCGGCGCTGGAGGAACGTTTCGGTGTCCGGCTGCCGGAGAGCCGGACCAATACGGTCGCCGGAATGCTCACCGAACTGGCCGGCCGCATCCCGCTGGCTGGCGAACGTTTCCTCGTGCGCGGACTTGAACTCGAAGTGGTACAGGCGACCCCAACCCGAATCGAGCGGGTGCTGGTCCGGCGCGGATCGCCGGTCGCGACGGTCCTGGCGCCGCAGACCGAAGGGGAGGGCACGGCATGAGCCGCACCACCACCATCGTTCGCTCGATGCTCGAGCTGATCCGCCGGGGCAATCTCCCTGGCTTTCTTGCCCTGGCGAAGAAGGCGGAGCCGGAGGATCTGGGTGACGTGCTCTCTTCGCTCGACGAGGAACAGCGGCTCGTGGTGGTGAAGGCGTTGCCGCGCCGGGTGTCCGGCATGGCCCTCATCGAGATGACCGATGAGGACCAGGCCGAGGGGACGCTGGTGGACCTGGTTGCCGAGGCGCCCGAGGCAGCCGGCGAGATCGTGGATGAGCTTCCCGACGACCTCGCCGCTGACCTGGTCGGCGGCCTCGATCCGGAGGACCAGGAGAAGGTCCTCGCCGAGATGGAGGACCGGACCGACGTCGACGACCTGCTGCGCTACGATCCGGAGACGGCCGGCGGCCTGATGACCGCGCAGGTTGTGACGGTGATGGCCTCCAGTACGGCCGGGGAAGGCATCGAATCGCTGCGGCGCCAGGCGGAGGAAATCGAAGATTTTTCCCAGGTCTATGTCGTCGACGAGTCGAGTCACCTGCTCGGCATCCTCCCGATCGAGCGGCTGGTGACCAGTCCGGCCCATCGGCCGGTGCGTGAGCTGATGCAGGACACCGAGGCCCGGGTGACGCCGGAGGTGGATCAGGAGGAAGTTGCCCGGGTCCTGCGGCGCTACAATGTCCCCGCGGTGCCCGTCGTGGATGGCGCGGGCAGGCTGCTCGGCCAGGTGACATTCGATGACGTGATTGATGTCGTCGAGGCGGAACAGACCGAGGACCTCCTCAAGTTCGGTGGTACGTCGGCGGACGAAGAACTGTCAGCGGCCTGGACCGGTGCGGTGAAGAGCCGGCTGCCATGGCTGCTGATCAACCTGGTGACCGCGTTCCTCGCGGGTTGGATCGCATCGCGATTCCAGACTCAGGTGAGCAAAGTGCTCGCACTCATCTTCTGGATGCCCGTGATCGCCGGCATGGGCGGGAACGGCGGGACCCAGGCACTGGCCGTCACGGTGCGACGTGTCGCACTCGGACTCATCCCTGCCGACCGCGCCGGCCGGGTGATCGGGAAGGAAGTCCTGGTCGGGCTGACCAATGGGATGGCGAACGGGATCGTGGCGGCCCTGGTCGCCATCCTCCTGGGGCATGGCAGTCAGCTCGGACTCGTCGTCTTTCTGGCCATGACCGGCAACCTGTTCGTTGCCGGGTTCGCCGGAGCATTCATTCCGCTGGTGCTCAACCGCTTCAATATCGATCCCGCAGTGGCTTCCTCGATCTTCGTGACCACCTTTACCGATGTCTGCGGGTTCTTGCTGCTGTTCGGGCTGGCGGGGTGGCTGATCAGGTAGCAGCCGGCAGGTAGCAGGTGGCAGAAGAAACGGCGGTCGGACGGGCATCACGCCTCATCCGACCGCCGTTGGCCATCTGCAAGTTGCGCGCAGGCAGCGATCCACTCTGAGATTCTGGCTGCCACCTGCCACCTGCCGACTTACCAGCCCAGCACAATCTCCGCTCGCGTATAGATGAACCGTCCGTTGTACCCGAACGGCGACGCGGCCGCCCAGGGGAAGGTGCCGTAGTTGTTGTTGAACAGCTTCGCCGGGTCGGAGGTCGGGTCGGTCGGATCTGTGGGGGTGTTCGACGACGGCTGGTCCGGATAGGTGTCGAACAGGTTGCGCACGCCAACGGACAGGTTGACCTGGCTGAAGCGATAGCCGACCTCGACGTCGAACAGCGTCTTGGCGCCGTACCGCTCGCGGCAGAGGTCACAGAAGCCGAGCTGGGCCGAGCTGAACTTGCCGTAGTACGCCGCCCGCGCCAGCGCATGCAGGCCGCCGGTGCTGTACTGGGTCGTGAAGGTCCCGCGCCAGTCGGGGCGTTCCTCGGTGAGGCCGATGTAGGTCACCGAGTCGATCAGGCCGGGCTCGAGCGAATTTGCCAGCACCGTGGGCAGCGGCGAGATGCGGCTGATCGTGTTCCTGGTGTAGTTGCCGTTCAGGGTGAAGTCGAGCGTGCCCGAGGCGCCCGCCGGGACCTTCAGATCCGCAGTGAGGTCGATACCCTGGGTCCTGGTGTCGAGCCCGTTGGTGAAGTACTGCACCGCGCCGATGTTGGTGATCCCGTTGTTCGCCAGGATGGCGAGCGTCGTGTCGTCGTCAAAGGTGGCGCCCAGCAGAATGCGATCGTTGATCTTGATGTGGAACAGGTCGAGCGTCAGCGTAAAGTTGTCGGTTGGCGAGATGGCGACACCGCCGCTGAAGTTGATCGAGGTCTCCTCCTTGAGCGGCTTGGCGCCGAGCAGCTTGGCGACCGGATCGTCGACCGGGAAATTGCCCACTTCGATCAGCTGGCCGCCGATGGAGCTGGTCGTGATGTGCCTGAAGAAGCTCTGTGCCAGTCCCGGGGCGCGGAAGCCGGTACTGGCGGCGCCACGGAAGACGACCCGCTGGGACGGCTGGAAGCGGAGCGCCGCCTTGCCGGTGACCCGCTGACCGAAGTCGCTGTAAGTCTCGAACCTGCTGGCGAGGTTCAGCAGCACCTTGGAGCTGAGGTCGGACTCGAGGTCGAGGTAGGCGCCGAAGTTGGTCCGGCTATGATCGCTGGCGTCGCCGGGACGGAACCCGCCGAACACCGAGGAGCCGGCCGGGGCCAGGTTGCCCGGGTTCGAGGCGCTGTCCTGGGCCTGGTGGCCGCCGTTGACATACGAGGCGAACTCGCCTTCGATCACCTTGTAGCTCTCCCGGCGGAACGCCGCTCCGATCGCGACGTTCACCGGGTTCGCCAGCCCCAGACTGAGCGGCTTCGACAGGTTCAGCCCGGAGACGAACTCGCCACGATCGAGGCGCCCGGCGAAGAACGAGGTCTGGTTGGGGATGCCCGGATCGTCGGCTGCGGCTGGGTCGCCTGGGCCAGTGCCCAGGATCCCGTCGAGGCCCGGCGCGCACGCCACGACGAGGCAGGGCCCGAGCGAGGCGTTGTTGGTGTTCCGCAGGTCGTAATCGAAGGTGTTGCGGCCGTAGGAGGCGCCGAGGTCGATGCCCCATCCGCCGGCGCTGGTCCGGATCCCGCCCGCGCCGGAGTAGTCCTTCACGGTGGGACGGAACTCCGGCAGGAAGCCCTGCGGATACAGTTCCTGCCAGTTGCGCGGGCTGTCGAAGTAGCGGAAGAATCCGTTGCCGGTGCCCACCCGGTAGCTGTACCCGCCAAAGGAGTAGAACTCGGTCGAGCCACTGGCGTTCAGCGGCATGCGCAGGTTGGCGAAGGTCATCACGTCTTTCTCCAGGCCGTCGCCGTAGTGATGGCTCGGTTGCGGCAGCGAGTTCCGCTTCTGGATGATCGTTCCGTCTTTCGGATTGATCGAGTCAGCCACCCCGCTGGCATCCACCAGCGAGGGATCGGCCCACGACCGGTTGGTGGGGTCGCGGTGCTGGAACTCACCGAACAGCCCGAGGGAGCCGCGGCCAAGCTTGATGCCGAATCCGCCGTTCACGTCGACCAGGTCGCCATCGTCCTTGTACCCCTTGCCGGTGGCATAGCGGCCCGCGTTCGCGTTCAGGAACGGGGAGAACTGCCCCTCCTTCATCACGATGTTGACCACGCCCGCGATGGCGTCGGAGCCGTACTGCGCCGAGGCGCCGTCGCGCAGCACCTCCACGCGCTCGATGGCGCTGGCGGGGATCGCGTTGAGGTCGACACCGCTCGAGCCGGCGGCAGAGCCGACGGGAAAGACGTTGAGGAGCGCGGTCTGGTGCCGCCGCCAGCCGTTGACCAGCACCAGGGTGTGGTCCGGCGAGAGGCCGCGCAGCGTGAACGGACGCACGATATCGTTCGCGTCGGTCACGGTCTGGCGCGGGAAATTGATCGAGGGTGACAGCGCGGCGAGGATCTGGCTGGTCTCGGTCGTGCCCTGCTGCTGGATGTCCTCGGCGGTGTACACGTCGACCGGGACCGCGAGTTCTTCGGCCGCGGTGTGCTGGCCGCGGGACCCGATCACCACGTCGATCGGGGCGAGCTCGACCGCCGAGCGGGCCAGGGTGAAGTCCTGATCCATGACGTCGCCCGCGGCAACCGTGATCGCCAGATCGAGCGGCGCGTAGCCGATCGCGCGAATGCGGATGGTGCGGGGGCCGGCGGGGACGCCCCGGAGGGTGTACTTGCCCAGCGCGGTGGAGGTCGCACGGGACGTCGTACCCTCCGCGGTGACCAGGGCGCCGTTGATCACGGTACCGGCGCTGTCGAGGATGCGTCCCTTCACAGTGCCGGACTGCGCGGCCAGCGACGCGATCGGCGCGGCGACGAGGGTCAGGGCCAGCAGGGCGAATCGGCGGATGTTTCGGACGACGAGAGGCAAGATTTGGTTCCTCGGTAAGAGGGCATGCCGCCCGCGCGCACAGGACGAGAGGCGGTGGCGGATGGGCGCGTGGAAGCCAGGGTGGGGCGGGATGCGGGACGGGAGGACCGCCGGGCTCCTTACTTTTTACCTGTCGGAGGCGGTTTCGTCAAGGTCGGGCGAGGGTCGACGACGGAAGGCCGCCCGCCGGGAGAATCCCGACGGGCGGTGGACCTGCGGATATGGCGCGGAGCAGGGGGTTGGATGCCGTGGCGCTCCGCGGGGAGAACGAGCCGGCGGATCAGGCCGTGTGCTTGGCGATCACCATCGATTCAAATTTCTTGTACGCCGCCTCGGGAAGGACCTTGCGGCTCACCAGTTCGGACTTCGACTTGAACGGGCGGGCCTTGATGATGGCATCTGCATAGCTCTCGCCGACGCCTGGCAGGGTGACGAGCTGATCGCGGGTCGCGGTGTTCAGGTTGAGCAGCTCATGCGCGGGCTTGGTGGCCATGGAGGCCGCGGGCGCCGCGACCGGCTTGGCGGTGACCTGCTGGCTCGCGGCCGGCTTGGTCGTGGTCGGAGCAGCCTGCGCGGCGAGGCCGGAAGTGGCCAGCATGCCGAGCATTGCCAGGGTGGAAATTGAAGTGGTGCGGCGCATACATCCTCCAGAGAGTGAACCGCGGCGGACCGTGCGATCGTTCCGTGCGGGCTGCTCACTGAAATAGCAACGCCCGTGCCGGGCGGAATCCGCGCAGAACGGGCGAAATCGCAGCGAAACCCGGGATTCCGGGGGAGGTGGCGCGACAAGTTGGCCCCGCGGAGGACAAGCTGTCCGTCAGGTCTGTCCCGGGGACCACCGCCACCGCTGAATCATCCGGGTGAGAGTGCGGCGGGAGATGCCGAGGACCCTGGCGGTCGCTTCACGGTTGCCGCCAGTCGCGGCCAGGGCGCGAAACACATGGCGGCGGTCGAGTTCCTCCAGCGTGAGGAGCTCTCCGCCGACCGGATCAGACGGGCCGGCTGGCTCGGCCAACATCGTTGGCGGCGAGGACGTGGGGCTCGCTGGCCCCGACGGTACCACGTCGGCCAGATGTTCCGGCCCGATCACATCGAGCTCGGCCAGGACCATGGCCCGCTCCAAGACATTGGCCAGCTCCCGCACGTTGCCGGGCCAGTCATGGGCGAGGAGCCGCGCCTGCGCCTCGGGCGCGAGCGCCACTGGGCCGCGGCTGTGACGCGTGGCGAGCGTCGTGAGGAAATGGTCGATCAGCAGCGGGATGTCCTGCCGTCGTTCGCGCAGCGGGGGCAGCGTGATGGTGACGACGCTCAACCGATAGTAGAGGTCCTCACGAAACCGCCCTTCCCGCACCATCAGCGCAAGGTCCCGGTGCGTCGCCGCGATGACCCGCACATCCACCTTCACGACCGTCTCGGAGCCCACCGGCACGACCTCCTGTTCCTGCAGCACCCGCAGGAGCCGGGCCTGCAGCCCGGGGGAGATGTCACCGATTTCGTCGAGGAAGACCGTGCCGCCATCGGCATCGCGGAAGAGTCCGGGCCGGCTCCCGGTCGCCCCGGTGAACGCGCCGCGCACATGACCGAACAGCTCGCTCTCCAGCAGGCCCTCCGCCAGCGCCGAGCAGTTCACCGGGACCATTCGCTTTTCGGCCCGATCCGAAAAGCGGTGCACCGTGCGGGCGACGAGTTCCTTGCCCGTGCCGGTCTCGCCGTGGATGAGCACCGTGGCCTGGCTCGACGCGACTCGGGCGACCTGCTTCATCACGTTGATGATGCCGGGGCTGTGCCCCACCAGACCGCCGCGCGAGACGAGCGCGGCGGCGCGCGCGGCGACGTCCGGCGACTGGGCCATCCGGCGGGCGGAGAACCGGCGCCGTTCGATGGCACGGGCGATCGTCAGGCGCAACTCATCGAGGTTGTACGGCTTGCTGATGAAGTCATACGCGCCGGCCCGGATCGCCTCACCAGCGGTGGCCGCGTCGCCAAAGGCGGTCAGGACCAGGACCAGCGATTCCGGGTCGCGGGCCTTCAGTTGCGCCAGCAGATCGAGGCCGCTCGCCTCCGGCATGCGGAGGTCGGTGAGCACGGCGTCGAACGGCCCTTGCTGACCGAACGCCAGGAATGCCCCCGCCGCCGACTGGGCCACGACCACCGCGTATCCCTCCCGACTCAGCACCTCGCCAAGCAGCGTCCCGGCGGCCTCGTCATCGTCAACCAGCAAAAGGCGGGCGGGTGGGTTGGTGACAGCGGTCATGCGGCGGACTCCCGGGAGAACCAGAGGCGCCAGCGCGCGCCGATCGTTTCGGGAAGGTAGACCAGTTCCCCGCCGAGCGAGCCGGCAAGCCGGCGACTCACGGCGAGCCCGAGTCCGGTCCCGGCGCTGCCCTTCGAGGTGACGAATGGTTGAAACAGCTGGGCCTGCACTTCGGGGGTGAGGCCGGGCCCGTCATCGGCCACTTCGAGGTAGGGACGCTCATCCTCGCGGCCCCACCGGAGCTGCACATGGCCGCCCGGTGGCACTGCTTCGATCGCATTCTTGAGCAGATTGAGCAGTATCTGTTCGACCAGATCGGTGTCCGTCACGACTCGCAGCGACGGGGCGCGTGGATCGGCGGCTCGGGCGGTGGCGGTGAGCCGGGCCTGCACCAGCGTCGGCTCAAGAAAGCGCACCAGCGCCTGGGCGAGCGCGCCGAGATCGGTAGGGTGCGTCGTGGGTGTGGGCCAGCTCCCACGCGAGAGTCCCGCCCGTACGATCCGCGTCACCCGATCGACCTGGCTGAGCAGCAGCGCCACCCGTTCGTTGGCCGCCGCCGACCCGGGCATGCCGCGGAGGTCCTCCCGCAAGAGCTGCAGGTGGCCATTCATCGTGCTCAGCGGTGTGCCGATCTCATGGGCCAATCCGGCGGCGGTCTCCTCCGCCAGCGCGAGGCGATCGTACGATCGGGCGCGCTCCTCAAGGCCGAGCAGTGCGGCCCGCGCGCTGCTTTCGCGTTCGCGGTCCGCCAGCGCGCTCCGCAGCAGGTTGTAGCGCCGGGCGAGGTGGCGAAACTCCTTGACGCCGGTCTCGGGCGCCGGGGGGGCATCACTGGCACCGGCATGCGCGCCGGCCATCGCATTGATGATGGCACCGAGCGGGCGGCCGACCCACCAGCTGACCAGCCCCCAGGTCCCCGCCGCGATCAGCAGGGCGACACCAACGCCGAGCAGGTAGGAGCGTCGCCGCTCGGCGTGGGCCCATGCGTCGAGCCGGCCGGTGGCGACGCGCACATCGAGGACGCCCCAGGCGCGTGGTCCGCCCAGCGGAACCGCCACCTGCAGCTCGGGAAAAGCGCCGGGGATGAAGCGGGCCAGCACCTGACGTGTCTCGCGCGACGTCGAGTCGGTGAAATCGGGCTGACGCCGGTCAGTGCTGTCGCTGCCGATTGACGCGTCGAGTCCGGAGGAATCGCGCAGGTACACGACGGCGGAGGTCTCGGTGATGTGGCGCCGGTTCCATCCGCCCAGCCCCACGGCCAGGGCCGACGGTTCCCCGGTCGGCGCCAGGCGAGTGAGGTAGGCGGCGAGCGTGTTGGCGAGGTCGATCGACTCGGTGAGGAGGTCGGCCCGGCGACTCCGCTCAGCCAACTGGAAGGCGAGCTCGGTCGCACCGACAACGAGCGTCAGGGCGAGCAGCCCCGTGAGCGCGGCCAGTCGCCAGGGCAGCGCAAGACGCGGAGCGGCGAGTGGGGCGAGGTCGTTTGAATCGTCGGTCATACCGTGCTGAGAGTATACTTTGGTTCCCCGCAGGTGTGTCAAACCCCGACCGGAACCGCCGTGCGCGAGCTGATCCTCCTCTTCGCCCGTCTCGGGCTGACCAGCTTCGGCGGCCCGGCCGCCCATATCGCCCTGATGGAAGAGGAGCTCGTAAGCCGCCGGGCGTGGCTGACCCGAGAGCGGTTTCTCGACCTGCTCGGTGTGACCAATCTCATCCCGGGCCCCAATTCGACCGAACTCGCCATGCATCTGGGCTACCTTCGCGCGGGCTTCCCGGGGCTGATCGTCGCGGGGCTCGCATTCCTCGTGCCCGCCGTGTGCATCACGACGCTGCTCGCGTGGGGCTACATCCGCTTCGGATCGCTGCCCGGGCTGCTCGGCCCGGCGGCGGGCGCCCGCGCCGCTCTGCTCGCCGTCATCGCGGGCACGGTGGTCCGGCTGAGTCGCGCGGCGGTGAAGAGCCGGACCCTGGCGCTGGTCGGAGGCGCCGTGCTGGCCGGCGCCTGGCTCGGAATCAATGAACTCATCCTCCTGCTCGCAGGCGGGATTCTCGGGGCCTGCTGGATCGCCGGCGTCCCGCGGCGGGGCGGGGCAGCGGCGGGGCTCGCGCCACTCTGGCTGATCGGGCTGATCCCCGTGAGCGCAGCCCCGACCCTCCTGACGCTCGGGCTCTACTTCCTCCGCGTCGGCGCCACGCTCTACGGCAGCGGCTATGTGCTGATCGCCTTCCTGCAGGGCGAGCTGGTGACGGGACGCGGCTGGCTCACCCAGGTGCAGCTGGTCGACGCGATCGCGGCGGGGCAGCTCACCCCCGGGCCGGTCTTCTCCACCGCGGCATTCGTGGGATACCTGCTCCTTGGCGTGCCCGGCGCGCTGGTCGCGGCGGCGGGCATCTTCCTGCCGTCGTTCGTCTTCGTCGCCCTGACCTCTCCGCGCATCGACCGGTTGCACCGCGGTGCATGGACCCGGGCCTTTCTCGATTCGGTCAATGTGGCGTCGATCGCGCTGATCATTGCCGTCGCCATTCAACTGGGCCGCGGGACGCTCACCGGACCGTGGCAGGTGGTCATCGCGCTCGCCGGGGCAGTCGTGGTCGTGACGACGCGGGTCAATCTCGCCTGGATCATTCTCGGTGGGGCGTTCACGGGGGCGCTGCTTCTGCAATGACGATCACCGATTTTCTCACGCGGTATGGCGCGTGCGCGCTCTTTGCCCTGGCCACGGTCGAGGGTGACGTGAGTCTCGTGGTGGGCGGCGTCCTTGCGCACCGCGGCCTGCTTGGTCTGCCTCAGGTGATGGTGGCAGGTGCCCTGGGCAACCTGCTGGGGGATCTGGGCTGGTTCGCCGTCGGCCGGCATCTCCAGGAGCGGATCCGGAACAGCCGGCTGTACCACAAGGCCGGCCCGAGGATCGAGGCGCTGGCCATGCGGCTCGGAGCCTGGCAACTGCTGGCGGCGCGCGTCGTGTACGGCACCCGCAACGCCAGCATGATCTTCTGGGGACAGCACGGGATGCCCCTGGGCCGGTTTCTCGCGATGGACCTGCTGGGCTGCAGTCTGGCCGCGGTGCTCTTTGCGACCGCAGGCTACCTGCTCGGCCACGGAACCGTAGCCATCGCCGGCGAGGTGACGAAGGTCGAACACCTGCTGGCGGTTGCCGTTGTCCTGGGCGGGCTGTTGGCGGCCCTGGTGACCTGGCTGGTGCGCCGCCGGGTGGGGGACCGCTGAGGGCTGGCATATCCCTTTCTCCCGTGCGAATTTACAGTCATGGATCCTGCCAATCTCGTCGCCGGACTCCGGGCCCGCCGGCCCGCCGCGGTGGCGCGTGCGATCTCGCTGGTGGAGAATGCCCGGCCGGGTTTTGAGCAGCTGCTCTCCTCGATCCACGCCTCCCTGGGGCACGCCAGACGGATTGGCATCACCGGCCCCCCAGGTGCCGGGAAATCCACGCTCACCGAACAGCTGGTCCAGCGATTCCGGGAGCAGGGGTTCACCGTCGCCGTGGTAGCGGTCGACCCGACCAGTCCTTTTACCGGCGGCGCGTTGCTGGGCGACCGGATCCGGATGGAATCGGTCGCACTCGACCCCGGCGTGTTCATCCGTTCCATGGCGACCCGCGGCTCCCTCGGCGGGCTGGCGACCACGACGCGCGAGGTGTGCGATGTGCTCGATGCCGGCGGGTTCGACCGGATCCTGATCGAGACGGTGGGGGTGGGGCAGTCGGAGTTGGATGTGGCACGCAGCGCCGATTCGACGGTGCTGGTGCTGGTGCCGGAATCGGGCGACGGAATCCAGACCCTCAAGTCCGGCATCATGGAGATCGGCGACCTCTTCGTGGTCAACAAGGCGGACCGCCCCGGGGCCGACCGGCTGCGCACCGAGATCGAGATCACGCTGGGGATCAGGGCAGGGAACGCCTTCCGGAACATGCCGGCGCATCATGGAAGATCCGCATCCGCGCCGACAGCGGATCCGGCCGCCGGGACGCCCCACGGGTGGGTTCAGCCGGTGCTGGGCACCGTCGCCTCGACTGGGACCGGCGTCGCGGAACTGGTCATGGCGCTGGAGCAGCACGACGCCTGGCTCCGGCGATCGGGCACCCTGGCTGCCCGTCGGAGTGACCGGGTGCTGCAGCGCACCCGCGAGGTGGTGAACCGCGCCATGCGGCAGTGGCTCTGGCAGGAGGCCGGGGCGGAACAGCAGATTCGCGACCGGCTCGATGATCTGACCCACGGGCGGGTAAGCCCGTATGATGTCGCCGCGGACGTCCTCGACAGTCTCAAACAGGGAATGCGCGTATGAGCTCGTGGGAAAAGGACCTCGCGATGCGCCAGCTGCTGGACCGGATGGACAACCAGGAGCGGGAGCTGGAGCGACTGCGAGCCGAGGTGAAAAGCTGGCGGGACCAGGCGGCAACCCTGCCGGTGCGTGAGGATGTCGATTTCAGCTCGGTCTCCGGTCGCGGGGTCGAGCCGCTCTACACCCCGCTCGATCTCGGCGGCTCCGCCACGGAGCGCCTCGGACTGCCGGGGCAGTATCCCTACACCCGCGGCATTCACCACACGATGTATCGCGGCCGGCTGTGGACCATGCGGCAGTTCGCCGGCTTTGGAACGGCCCAGGACACGAACACCCGCTACAAGTTCCTGCTGGCGCGGGGTCAGACCGGACTCTCCGTCGCCTTCGATTTCCCGACCTTGATGGGGTACGACTCCGATCACCCGCGGTCCGAGGGCGAGGTGGGCAAGTGCGGCGTTGCCATTTCCTGCCTGCGCGACATGCAGGACCTGTTCGACGGCATCCCGCTCGACCGGGTCTCGACCTCGATGACGATCAACGGCCCGGCGGCGATGCTGTTCAGCTTCTACGTCGTGGCCGCGGAGCGGCAGGGCGTGGCTATCAGCAAGCTGCAGGGGACCATCCAGAACGACATGCTGAAGGAGTACATGGCGCAGCATGCCTGGATCTTCCCGGTGGAGCCGGCGCTGAAGGTTATCGTCGACACCTTCGAGTGGGCCAGCCAGCACACCCCCAAGTGGAATACGATCTCGATCTCCGGCTACCACATCCGCGAGGCTGGGGCGACGGCGGCGCAGGAGCTTGCCTTCACGCTCGCGAATGGATTCACCTACGTGGAACATGGCGTGGCGCGGGGGATGGACGTGGACCATTTCGCGCCGCGACTCAGCTTTTTCTGGGACGTGCACAACGATTTCTTCGAGGAGATCGCCAAGATGCGCGCGGCCCGGCGGATCTGGGCCCGGGTCATGCGCGACAAGTTCGGTGCGCGGGAGGCCCGCAGCCAGCAGATGCGGTTCCACTGCCAGACCGCCGGCGTCACCCTGACCGCGCAACAGCCGCACAACAACATCGTCCGGGTCGCCTACCAGGCGATGGCTGCCGTGCTGGGCGGCACGCAGTCGCTGCACACCAACGCGCTGGATGAGACGCTCGCGCTGCCCACCGAGGAGTCGGTGCGCATCGCGCTCCGCACCCAGCAGATCCTGGCTTACGAGACCGGCGTCGCCAACGTCTCCGATCCGCTCGGCGGGTCCTACTACGTCGAAGCGCTCACCGACCAGCTCGAGCGCGAGGCGCTGGGTCTCTTCGCGGAGATCGAGGCACAGGGCGGCGTGGTGCGAGCCATCGAGGGTGGCTGGTTCCAGCGGCAGATCGCCCAGTCGGCCGCCCGGTTCCAGCTGGAGCTGGAGCAGCGCCGCCGCCTGGTCGTCGGGATGAACGAATTCACCGAGGACGATGAGCCGGTGCTGCAGACGCTGCGCATCGGCGCGGCCGCCGAGCGGAGTCAGCGCGAGCGGATGGCGGCGCTGCGCGCGGAGCGCGACGATGCGGTCGTGACGGCGCGACTGGAGTCGCTGCGTCAGGCCGCGGCCGAGGACCGCAATATCATGCCGCCGATGCTCGAGTGTGCTCGCGCGGACTGTACCCTGTTCGAGATTCGGCATGTGCTCGAGCAGGTGCTTGGAACGTATCGTGAACCCGTCTTTTTCTAGCAGGAACCATGACTGCCGACATCAAGAAGATTCTGGCGAAGCTCGCCCGGCTGCGCACCGACGAGCACCGTATCGTCACCTGTTACCTCAAACTCGAGCCGCGCGACCGCTCCCGCGGCAAATACCTCATCAAGGTCAAGAATCGGATCCGCGAGGTCGAGGGTCAGCTCGATGGGCTGGCGCTCCCCCGGGGTGTCCGCGAGGAAGTGGTCGCCGACCTGCGCCGGATCCAGGACTACCTCAAGGATTCCGCTCATCTGCCGGACACCCAGGGCCTGGCCATCTTTGCTTCCAGTCCGCTCAAGCTGTTCGAGGTCGTCCCGCTGCCGCTGGTCCACCGTTCTCGCCTGGCCGTGGAGCGCACGCCGCTGGTCCGCGAGCTCGCCTCGGTCGAGGATGAGTTCGGCAACCTGCTCACCGTGGTCCTCGACCGGACCGCGGCGCGATTCTTCACCGTCACCGCCTTCGGTGCCCAGGAGGTGGAGGATCTGCGGGCCGACAGCACCCGGGGCGGGCGCTACAAGAGCGATCGCCAGGGTGCTCCCGGGCAGGGGGAGCACACCTGGAACAACCGCATCCGGGAGGAGAAGCAGCGACACTACGCCGCGATCGCGCAGCGGCTCTTCGAGCTGAACCGGGTGCATCCGGTGCATGGTCTCGTCCTCGCCGGCCCGGGCAAGGATGCCGGGGCGGTGGCGGCGTTCCTGCACCCCTATCTCGCCGAGCGGCTGATGGGCGTGGTCAGTCTCAATCCGAAGGAGACCAGTCTCTCGCTGGTCCACCAAGCGACCCTGGCGACGCGGGTTGAATGGGAACGGGAGGAGGAGCGCCATCTCGCGCATGGACTGCCCGACGCCGTCGGCTCGGGCTGGGCGGTGCAGGGGGTGCAGCCAACACTGCAGGCGCTTGCGCGCGGGCAGGTGCGCACGCTGCTGGTCGATGCCGACGCCACCGGCGATGGCTTCCGCTCCTCGAAGACCGGCCGCCTCGCGGTGAACGACCGGGAGCTCCGGGTGGATGGCGATCTCGTACCGGTGCTGGATGTGGTCGACGAGGCCATCGAGGAAGCGTTGCGCCAGCGGGTGGAAGTGGAAGTGCTCTACGATCCCGAAGCCCAGGCCGCGGTGCACGGGCTGAGCGGTCTGCTCCGCTTCCGGTGAGTCTTCGCGCGATTCTCTTCGACGCCGGCAACACCCTCCTCTTCCTCGACTTCGCGCGCCTGGCGCGGGAAGTGGGCCTGGCGATCGGAGTTCCGCTGGCATCGGAGGCGCTCGCGGCCCAGGCCGGCCCGGCGGCGCGCGCGTTGGAGAATGGTGCCACAACCGACCGCGAGCGGGCCAGCCGCTACCTCGAATCGCTCTTCCTGCTCGCTGGTGTCGCGCCGGAGAAGCTGGAGCTGGTCCGTGCCACTCTGCTGCGCATGCACCGGGAACAGCATCTCTGGGCCGGCATCCATGAAGGCACACCGGAGGCTCTCGAAGCGCTGGCCGCCGCCGGGTACCGCCTCGGCGTGGTGTCCAATTCCGACGGCCGAGTCGAGGAAGCCCTCACCGCGGCAGGCATCCGCCAGCATTTCGAGCTGGTCATCGACTCCCAGCTCGTCGGGGTGGAGAAGCCCGACCCCCGGATCTTCGAGCTCACCCTCGAACAACTGGGACTGGGCCCGGCACAGGCGCTCTACGTCGGCGACATCTACGAGGTGGATGTCGTGGGCGCGCGCCGGGCCAGTATGGATGTGATCCTGCTGGATCCGCTGGGCCTGCACTCCGGCCGTGACGTGCGGACGGCGCGGAGCGTGGCGGAGGTGGCGGGGATGATTCTTGGTGTAGGCGATACGAACGTGGCGGCCGTTAGCCGTTAGCCATTGGCCATTGGTCCAGGGCCTTCAGCCAACGGCCAATGGTCAGCGGCCAATGGCACAGTGCCCGGACCCAACCTTTCCACCCGACTCCCCATGGCCGCACCACTGGAAAAGAAGCCCCGCCCCCGCCCCATCCGCGTCCTCGTGGCCAAGCCGGGACTCGACGGCCACGACCGCGGAGCCAAGGTGGTTGCCGCTGCGCTCCGCGACGCCGGGATGGAAGTGATCTATACCGGCCTGCACCAGACGCCGGAGATGATCGCCAGCGCGGCGGTGCAGGAAGATGTGGATGTGGTCGGACTTTCCATTCTCTCCGGCGCGCACATGACCCTCTTCCCCCGGGTGCACGCACTGCTGCGGGATGCGGGACGCAGCGACGTGCTCATTACCGGCGGTGGCATCATCCCCCCCGAGGATATCGAGGCGCTGACGCGCGTCGGCGTGGGCCGCCTCTTTGGTCCGGGCACGCCGACCACCGAGCTCATCCGCTACATCGAAACGTGGGCCGACGAACACCTTCACGACTGAGCGCCACGTGCCTCCCAAGTCTCCCTCCGCCCGGCCCCCCCGGCTGCGCGCGCTGACCGACGAGTATCTCGAGCTCGCCGCACGGCTGCGCGAAGGTGGTGGCCCGAAGCGCGTCGCCAAGATGCATGAGAAGGGCCAGCTCTCACCGCGAGAACGGGTCATCGGGCTGCTCGACCCCGGCGCGTTGTGGGTCGAACTCGGCCTGCTCGTCGCCAGCGATCAGTATGACGGCCAGGCGCCCGGCGCGGGCGTGATCACCGGGGTCGGTGTCGTCGGCGGGCGCGAAGTCGTCGTGGTTGCGAACGACTCCACGGTGAAGGCGGGCAGCTGGTGGCCGGAAACGATCACCAAGATGCTGCGGGCCCAGGAGGTCGCGATGCGGCAGCGCATCCCGATCATCTACCTGGTGGACTCCGCCGGCGTGAACCTGCCTTACCAGGGTGGAGTCTTTCCCGGGCAGTACGGTGCCGCCCGCATCTTCTACTACAACAGCCTGATGCGGCGCTACCTGCACGTCCCCCAGGTGAGCGCCGTGATGGGCAGCTGTATCGCCGGCGGGGCGTATCTGCCCGCGCTGTCCGATGTGATCTTCATGGTCGATGGCACCAGCTTCATGGGGCTCGGCGGACCCAACCTCGTCAAAGGCGCGACGGGGCAGGACGTGGATGCCGAGACCCTGGGTGGGGCCGCCATGCACACTTCGATTTCGGCGGTGGCACACTACCGGGCCGCCACGGATCGCGCGTGCCTCGTCATGGTGCGGGAGTACGTGGCGCGGCTGCCGGTGGATCTGCCGCGGCAGGCGGCGACGCCGCTCGCGCCACCCCGGCGGCCCATCACCGACCTCTACGAGATTCTCCCCGCCGATCATCGCATGTCGTACGACATGCATGGCCTGCTCGACTGCATCCTCGACGCCGGCTCGCTGCTCGAGTTCCAGCCGGATCTCGCCCGCGAGCTGCTCTGCGCCCACGCGCGGATCGATGGGCATCCCGTGGCGATCATCGCCAACGCCCGCAGCGTCATCAAGGGCAAGGCTGGTCAGATGCCGCGCATCGGCGGGATCATCTACACCGAGAGCGCGGAGAAGGCGGCCTACTTCATCGATACGGCCAACCGGGAACGCATCCCGCTGCTGTTCATTCAGGATGTGAGCGGCTTCATGGTGGGTCCGGACGCGGAGCAGTCGGGGATCATCCGTGCCGGCGCGCGCTTCGTTGAGGCGATGGCGACGGCGCTCGTCCCGAAAATCGTGCTCACCGTGAACCATGCTTCCGGCGCGGGCTACTACGCCATGGCGGGGCAGGGGTTTGATCCGGACTTCATCCTCAGCTGGCCAACCGGGCGCATGGCGGTCATGGAAGGCGAGTCGGCCGTTGGGGCGGTGCACGGCACCGAGCTCGCGCGCGCCAGGGCGGAGCAGCGCCCGCCAGCACCCGACGTCCAGGCGGCGGCTGACGCGATGCGGCAGGACTACGAGCACCAGCTCGATGCCAAGTTCGCCGCCGCCCGGGGACATGTTGACGCGATCATCACCGTCGAGGAGACTCGTGATGTCCTCGCCTTCCTGCTGGGCGTGACCCGCAACTTTCCGGGGCCGCACATCGGGCCGTTCGTCCTGCCGCCATTCGACGTCACCGGAGTGCGTTGATGCAGCGGCTGAATCCGCGAGCGCTGCTGGCCGCGGTGGCGCTGCTCCACTCGGTTGCCTGCGCCCGCGCCACGCCCCGCGCCAGTGCCACGCCCGCGACGCCACCGACTGCGGCCGCCCCGCCGACGGCGGATTCCGTGGCACTCCCCGCGCGGCCACCGGCGCGCGACACGACCGAGCCAGCCCCGATGGTGCAGCCGGCGGAGGCCTATCGTCGCGGCTGGATGCCGCTCAGGCCCACCGGCGTCCCCGCCTTTCTTGCCGCCCATCCGACGTACGATGGCCGCGGCGTCATCATCGGCATTCTCGACAGCGGCCAGGACCCGGGGATTCCCGGACTGGGCACCACCACGACGGGCGACCGCAAGATCCTCGACCTGCGCGATTTCTCCGGGGAAGGCGCCGTCGCCCTCACGCCCGCCGCCCCCGAGGGGGACCAGCTCACCATCGGCGGGCGGACCCTCAGCGGAATCGCCCGGCTGCGCGGGCTCCGGGTCGGGACCGGCATGTGGGCCGGCAGCATCAGCGAGTTGTCCCTGGGGGAGCTGCCCGCCTCCGATCTCAACGGCGATCGCGACAACAGGGACACCCTCGCCATCGTCGTGCTTCGTGCGACCGACGGCTGGGTGCTCGTTGCCGATACCGATGGCGATGGCTCGCTGGCCGATGAAACGCCGGTGCGCGACTATCTCGTCGCCCGCGAGACCTTCGCCTGGCGCAGCGGCAAGCGCCCTGCGCAACTCAACCTCGCCGCCAATTTCACGACGACCACCGGCGGCGCACCGCGACTCGATCTGTTTTTCGACACCAGCGCCCACGGGTCGCATGTCGCCGGCATCGCGGCGGGACATGATCTCTACGGTGTCCGGGGGTTCGACGGCGTGGCGCCAGGAGCATGGCTGCTCGGCCTGAAGATCGCCAACAATGCGCAGGGAGGCATCTCGACGTCAGGGAGCATGCTTGCCGCCATGGACTACGCGGTCCGCTTCGCCGCCGAGCGTCATGCGCCACTGGTGCTGAATCTGAGCTTCGGCGTGGGGAACGAAGCGGAAGGCCTGGCCCGGGTGGACGCGCTGGTCGATTCCGTCCTCGCCGCCCACCCGGACATCGTCTGCGCCATCAGCGCGGGGAACGATGGGCCCGGCCTCTCCACCATGGGCTTCCCCGCCTCCGCCAGCCGGGCGCTCACCGTCGGTGCGACCTATCCCGCTGTCTTTCTCGGCGCCAGCTGGAGCGGCGCCGACCCGATCGCCTATTTCAGCTCCCGTGGCGGCGAGCTCGCCAAGCCCGACCTCGTCACTCCGGGACTTGCGTTCTCCTCCGTGCCGCGCTGGAACACCGGGGATGAGCAGAAGGGCGGGACCAGCATGGCCTCCCCCCACGCCGCCGGTCTGGCCGCGCTGCTGGTGTCGGGCCTCGCGCAGGAGAAGCGTTCCATCGACGCGCGCCAGATCCGCCAGGCGCTGATGGTCACCGCCCGCCCGCTCCCCGGAGCAACGTTTCTCGACGATGGCACCGGTCAACCCGATGTCGGGGCGGCGTGGCGCTGGCTCGGTACTCCGCACCAGCTGCCGGAAATCGCGGTGCGGGCACGCGACCATGGTGTGAGCGCAGCCTGGCGCCTGCGTCCGCCCGGCACGCAGGGCGACACCACCCAGATCTTCGACCTCACTCAGCCGGCCGGAAGCCCCGCCACCCAGCTGACCTTTCGTTCGAGTGCGGGCTGGCTCCATGCACCAGGCGGTGTGCGGACGAGTGCTGGCGCCACGACGCCAGTAACCCTGACACTGCAGGCCAGTGCACTCACCCTGCCGGGCCTGCACGTTGGTGTCGTCTCCGGCTGGACCAGCGACACGCTGGCCGGCCCCGTCGTCCGCCTCATCACCAGCGTGGTGGTCCCCGATACCGGCGCCAGCTTCATGGCGGACATGGGGGAGGTGCCCGCAGGCGGGGAGGCCCGCCGGTTCTTCACCGCGCAGGCGGGGCGTCCCTTTGCCGTGACCTATTTCACCCGGGATGCTTCGCAGCAGGTTTCCGCCTGGCTGCATGAACCTGGTGGTCAGCCCTACCCGGAGGAGAACGGCATCAGTGCCGGGGCGGGAGAGCAGGCCGCGGTGATGCTCGTCGATGCGCGGCAGGTGCGCGATGGGATCTACGAAGCGGTCGTGACCGCTCCCCCGCTCGAAGCCGCCGCCGCGGCGATCGTCGTCCAGCACAGTCCGCTCAGGATCAGCGCCACTCGGGCATGGGATAGTATCGCGGTCCGGCTGGAGAACCTGTCGCCCGCCGCAGTCGCGACTGAGCCGTTCGTGGTGCTGGTCGGCGCGGAGCGCACCGTTCGCGTGGTGGCCAACGGTAGCGACCGGCAGGGCGTCCGTTTCGCCTTGCCCGACTGGGCGGTGCATGCCACGATCGATGTGAGCATGGAGCCGGCCCAGTGGCCGCGATTCACCGATTTCGGTGTGACCCTCGTCGACGGCGCGGGCCAGCAGCTCGGCAAGTCGCCGCTCAACTACGCCACCGGTCGCTTGCAGGTGGACCTGCCGCCGGATCGTATGGGGCCGGCCGAACTGCTCCTCTTCCCCGGCTTCGCCGATACCCGGGGCGATCTGCGCTGGACGGCGGATCTCTCGATCCGGCTCTACACCGATTCTGCCCGCGTGACCGCGATACCCGGCGCCCCGCTGACGATCGAGCCCGGACAGACGGCCAGGCTGGCGCTTCCGCTCGGCCCGCCCCGACTGGCGCTGGGCGATGGCTTTTTCCCTCTCGGTATCGTCGTGGTGCCGGAGGAGGAACGGACCTGGACCCGCGAAGTACCGTTGCCGCCTACTCTCACCCCGCTCTCCCCATGACCGATCGTGTGGTACGTGTCGCCGCCGGACAGGGCTTCTGGGGCGACTGGCCCGAAGCGCCGGTGCGCCAGGTGCAGGGTGGTCCGATCGACTACCTCATGATGGATTACCTCGCCGAGGTGACCATGTCCATCATGCAGAAGCAGAAATCCCGCGATCCGAAGCTCGGATATGCCCGGGATTTCGTCCCGCTGATGGAACGGATTCTTCCCGATATCGTCCAGCGCGGGATCCGGGTCACCAGCAACGCCGGCGGCGTCAATCCGCGGGCCTGCGCCGAAGCGGTGCGGGAGGTGGCGCGACGGCTGGGCCTGAGCGGCAAGCTGCGCATCGCGCTGGTGACGGGGGATGACCTGCTGCCACGGATCGATGAGCTGCTGCAGACCGGGCATCCGCTCACCGACATGGACACCGGCCGCCCGCTCTCCGACATCCGCGCCACGGTGCTCTCCGCCAATGCCTACCTCGGCATGGCGCCGATGGTCGAGGCGCTGCGGCAGGGCGCCCATGTGGTCATCACCGGACGGGTCACCGACACCGGCCTCACGCTGGGCCCGCTCTTTCACGAGTTCGGCTGGTCGCCGGAGGACTGGGACAAGGTGGCGGCGGGGACGGTGGCGGGGCACATCATCGAGTGCGGCGCGCAGTCGTCGGGCGGCAACCTGTCGCGCGACTGGCGCAAGGTGAAGGGACTCGAGAATCCCGGCTTCCCGATCGTGGAGGCCAGCGCCGACGGCAGCTTTGTCGTCACCAAGCATCCCGGCACCGGCGGGGTCGTGAACCTGGCCAGCGTCACCGAACAGCTGGTCTACGAGATGGGCGACCCGCACACCTACATCACGCCGGATGGCATTGCCGACTTCACCACCATCCAGCTGCGCGCGGCGGGGAAGGACCGGGTGCGGGTGAGCGGGATCCGCGGCCGGCCGCGCACCGACATGCTCAAGGTGTCGATCGCCTATTTCTACGGCTACAAGGCCGTCGGCACGCTGGTCTACAGCTGGCCTGAGGCCTACGATAAAGCCAGGGCCGCGGACCGCATCCTCCGGGCGCGGCTCAAGGATCTGGGCCTCGAGTTCGAGCAGATCCTGACGGAGTACGTGGGTGTCGACGCCACCCATGGGGCGTTGGCGGGGCCTCCCAGCCCGGATATCCCGGAGGTACAGTTGCGCATCGGCGTGCGGGCTCCCGACAAGGCGCCGGTCGAACGCTTCACCCGGGAGATCGCGCCCCTCGTCCTCACCGGTCCGCCGAGCGTCACCGGCTTTGCCGGTGGCCGGCCCGAGGTGCAGGAGGTGGTGGCCTACTGGCCGGCGCTGATTGACCGTCGCGTCGTGGAACCGCATGTACGGGTGGAGGTGCTCGATGTCTAGGAAACCGGCGAAGCGCCCAGCCGCAAAGCCCGCGGTGCGTCTCGTCCAGCTCCGCTACCTCGCCCATGCCCGTTCAGGCGACAAGGGTGACAGCGCCAACGTCGGGCTGATCGCGCTCGATCCGGCGCACTATCCGCTGCTGGTGAAAGAGGTGACCCGCGCCCGGGTACAGCGCCACTTCCGCGGCATGGTGCGGGAGGTGGACCGCTTCGAGCTGCCCAACCTCAACGCGCTCAACTTCCTGCTGCATGGCGCGCTGGACGGGGGCGGGACGATTTCGCTCAAGACCGACGCCCAGGGCAAGGTCTACTCGACGGCCCTGCTGCGGATGGCCATCCCGGTGCCACTCGCGGTGGCCATGAAGGTTGCCGCCTCCAGGTGACGGAATCGACCGTGCTGCTCACCTCGCTCGAAGGCGGCGTGCTGTCGCTCACACTCAACCGCCCCGAGAAGCGCAACGCCCTCGATGCGGCCACGATCACCGCGCTGACCGCCGCGCTGGTCCGGGCGGATCTCGATGCCGAAGTGCGCGTCGTGGCGCTGCGCGGGGCAGGCAAGGACTTCTGTGCCGGCGCCGATCTCAGTGAGCTGCTCGCCTCGGTCGATCACAGCATGGAAGAGAATGAACGGAGTGCGCGCACGCTGGGCGACATCTTTCTCACGATCCGCCACTTGCCCAAGCCGGTCGTTGCCATCGTGCACGGCCGTGCACTGGCCGGCGGGGCCGGCCTCGCCATGGCCTGCGACATGGTGCTCGCCAGCGAGAGCGCATGGTTCGGCTTCCCCGAGATTCAGCGCGGCTTCGTGCCGGCCATGGTACTGACCATCCTGCGGCGCCTGGTGGGCGAACGGGTGGCCTTCGATCTCGTCGCCACCGGCCGGCTGCTGACCGCCGCGGAGGCGGCGGCACATGGACTCATCTCCCGGGTGGCTCCCGACGCCGAGCTGGATCAGCGCGCGGAAGCTTTGCTCCGCCAGCTGGCCACCAGCAGCGGCTCCGCCCTCGGCCTGATCAAGCGGCTGGTCGATCAACTCGATGGCAGGGATTTCGCCGAGGGGATCGCGCTCGGTGCGCGGGCCAACGCACTGGCCCGGGCCCACGATGATTTCCGCTCGGCTGTGCGCGCATTCCTCAAGTGATGCAACGGGCCAAGCTCTTCCTCGCCTTGCTCGGTTTTCTCCTCGCCGCCGCCGGCGTGGCGCTGGAGAACAAGCCGCTGGTCTGGGCCGCGATGGCAGTGCTCGCGGTCGCGCTGATTCTGCGATTCTGGCTCAAGCGGAAGGCGGCGACTCGATTGGAGCAGTGAGTTCGCGCGGCCGCAAATCGCCCAACCGCCCAACCGCCCAACCGCCTTATCGCCCCACCCCGCATTTCCCCGCACCCTCCCGCATGATTTCACCTCTACCCCCGCGGCTGGCGCCCATAGCTTCGTCACATGAACCCGATCGTCACTCCGCTCGCCGAGCGTATCGCCGAGGCGCGACGCCTGCTCCATGGTCACTATGGCTTCGCCGATTTCCGGCCGCTACAGCGCCGGGTGGTGCAGTCCGTCCTTGCCGGTCGTGACACCCTGGCCGTCCTGCCCACGGGGGGTGGGAAGTCCATCTGCTTCCAGGTGCCGGCGCTCGTGCTCGGCGGTCTCACCGTGGTCGTCTCACCGCTCCTCGCACTGATGCAGGATCAGGTGGGAGCACTCCAGCAGCGGGGCATCGCAGCGGGGACCTTGAATTCGTCGCTCACGCCGGAGGAGCAGGAGGGGGTCATGGCCCAGGTGCGCGACGGCACACTGCGCCTCCTCTACATCTCGCCGGAGCGCGCCCCGCGGCTGGCAGAGGAGCTGGTGCGCAACGCTATCCGGCCGCGGCTCCTGGCCGTCGACGAGGCCCACTGCATCAGCGAATGGGGTCATGATTTCCGGCCCAGCTACCGGGAGCTCGCCACCCTTCGCGCCACCTGTGCGTCGCCGCCCACCATCGCGCTGACCGGGACGGCCACGCCCGCGGTCCGGACCGACATCATCGCTTCGCTCGGGCTCGGCAAGCATGACCTGCATCTCGCCTCGTTCAACCGCCCCAATCTGCGCTTCGACGTGCAGTGGATGCGGCGTCCCGCGGATCGGTTGCCGGCCCTCCGAGCCCTGCTGGCACCCCGGCCGGGACTCACCATCGTCTACGTCCAGACCCGCGCCAGCGCCGATGCGCTGGCCCAGGCCCTCTGGTTCAGCGGGGTCCGCACTGCCGCCTACCACGCCGGCCTTCCCCGCGAACACCGCACCCAGGTGCTGCACCAGTTCCTCGCCGAGGAGCTCGATGTCGTGGTGGCGACCTCGGCGTTCGGGATGGGAATTGACGCGCCGCGGGTCCGGCTCGTGGTGCATTGGGGCATGCCGGCCACGCCGGAGGCGTACTATCAGGAGGCGGGGCGCGGCGGGCGTGATGGCGGGCCGGCACGCTGCGTCCTCCTGCACCATCCGACCGATGCGGAAATCCACCGACGCCAGATCGGAGTCACCTTTCCGACCCGCAAGATCCTTGAGGAACTCTGGGCCCATCCGGAGCGTCGCCGGCGGCATCCGGCCGCGGTTGCGGCATCGGCGGAACGGCTCGCCGCCGAACTGGGGCCGATCCCGCGGGCTGCGGCGTGGCAGGCGGTGGAACGCCGCCGGCGGGCCGCAGAGGCGAGACTGCTGGTCATGGAACAGTATGCGGGAGGGAGAACCTGCCGTCGCACCGTGCTGCTGGACTACTTCGGCCAGGAGCGGGTGTCGTGTGACGGCTGCGATATCTGTGGCGGTACCGCAGCGCGCGGCGCGGCGGGCTTGGAGCCGACGGGGGCGGAGGAGAGTCTCGGAGATCTCGGACGACTGGTGCGCCGCCTCGCGCGTCAGTCCGCCAGCGCCAGACGGTAGATGCGGCCCGATGCCATGCTCAGGTAGATCTCACCCTCGGCATCTTCCCCGAAGGAGACGACATTGTCATTGACGATGGGCGTCGAGAGCGCCGGGTAGCCGGCGGTCAGCGCGCCACCGACCAGGCGGAAGGACCGTATCCACCCGCCGCAGAAGTCGCCGTAGACGTAGGTCCCCCGCAGCGACGGATATCGCTTCCCGCGGTAGACGTAGCCGCCCACCGTCGCGCAGGAGGGGCTATGCGCGTACTCCAGGATCGGTGGCACCAGGCCGGCCGTGGGACACCCCACGGCCGGCCGGTAGCAGTGGTTCCCCTCGATCGTTGGCCAACCGAAGTTGTTCCCCCCGACGACCGGTGTCGTCAGGACGTCGATCTCCTCGTACAGATCTTCGCCCACATCCCCGATCCAGAGCTCGCCGTTCGCCCGATCGAAGCTCCAGCGCCACGGATTCCGCAGCCCCAGTTGCCAGATCTCCCCGCGCCAGCCACTCCGCCCGACATACGGGTTATCCGGCGGGATCACATAGGTGCCCCCCTGATCGACATCGAGCCGCAGGAGCTTGCCGAGCAGAGAGGTGCTGTCCTGCGCCTTGTCCCACACTCCCGTCACCGGGCTGCCATCGCCCAGGCCGAGGTACAGCTTGCCGTCGGGGCCAAAGGCGACCAGGCCACCATACAGGACCGTTCCAGGATCCTGCGTCTGGCTCAGGATCGTGCGACGGCTGGTGGGATCGGCGTGGTCCAGGCTCGCGTCGGCCAGGAATTCCGCGAGCCGGCTGTCGCCATTCAGGTCGGCGTAGTAGACGAACAGCCGGTGATTGGTGGCGTATTGCGGGTGGAAGGCCACGCTGTAGACGCCGTACTCGATCGTGGCCGGGGTGGTCAGCGCGGTGAGGTTCAGGAATGCGGAATCCTGCCGCACGCCATCCTTGATCAACCGGATCCGCCCGCCGCGTTCCACCACGAGGAGCCGGTGGGAGTCGGCCGGCGGAGCGGTCAGGTAAACCGAGAAGTCGTATCCGCTGTCAACCGGCACGAGCATCAGGGCGGTGGGGGGAGTGCCCGGCCCGCTGGAGTCGCCACAGGCAGCCACCAGGAGCGCTGCGGCGCACCCGAGGAGAAGTATGGCACGCTGGAATGACGATCGCACGCTGAGACCTTTCCCCGGGGTGAGCCCCAAAGATAGCGGGCTCGGCGGGCCCGATGAGCAGTTATATTCTCCCGTCCGTCCGTCGCCCCGACGTCCACCACATCTCCGAGCTTCGTCATGGATCTCTCGCTCTACTTCTCCGAGCAGCACTTTCAGGTGCGCGACATGGTCCGCGAGTTCGCCCGCAAGGAGGTGGCGCCGGTTGCCCGCGAGCTGGACCGCACCTCGGCGTTTCCGTGGGAGAACATCCGCAAAATGGGAGAGCTCGGGCTCATGGGCGTGCCCTGGTCCGAGGAACTGGGTGGCGCGGGCATGGACCAGCTGTCCTACTATATCACCATCCAGGAACTGGCCAAGGTGGATGCGAGTCATGGCCTGACGGTCAGTGCCCATACCAACCTCGGCACCTCGCCGATCATCGACTTCGGCACCCCGGAACAGCAGCGGCGTTATGTCCCGCTGCTCGCGTCGGGCAAGGTGCTGGGCGGCTTCGGCCTCACCGAGCCGGGCGCCGGCAGCGATGCCGGCGGCACCGCCACCACCGCAGTCGACAAGGGCGACCACTTCCTGCTCAACGGCTCAAAGATCTTCATCACCCACGGCGGCGTGGGAGAGATCTTCGTCGTGACCGCCCGGACCGAGCCCGGGAAGGGGAGCAAGGGGATTACCAGCTTCATCCTCACCAAGGAAACCTGCGACCTTGCCCGGACCCGTGAGGTCGGGATCGGCCACGACGCGTCGCTGCCCAGGATCACCGGATTCCGCGCCGGCAAGAAGGAGGACAAGATGGGCTGGCGGGCCAGCGACACCCGCGAGCTGGTCTTCGAGGACGCTATCGTGCCGAAGGAGAATCTTCTCGGGACCCCTGGCGCGGGATTCATCAACTTTCTCAAGACTCTCGATGCCGGCCGGATCGGGATCGCGGCGCTGTCGCTCGGGATCGCCGAAGGGGCCTACGAAGAGGCGCTGCGGTACGCCGGGGTACGGAAACAGTTCGGCAAGGCGATCGGCAGCTTCCAGGGCGTTCATTTCCAGCTGGCGGATATGGCGCTCGAGATAGAGGCCGGGACCCATCTGCTCTACCATGCCGCCTGGCTCAAGCAGCACGGCAAGCCGTTCAAGAAGGAAGCGGCGATGGCCAAGCTCTTCTGTTCCGAACTCGCCATGCGGGCCACCACCAAGGCGGTCCAGATCTTCGGCGGGTACGGCTATACCACCGAGTATCCGGTCGAACGCATGATGCGGGATGCCAAGGTCTGCGAGATCGGCGAGGGGACCAGCGAGATCCAGCGGATCGTCATCGCGCGGCACATTCTGGGCGACATCGTTTCGTAGCCCCACATGCTGCTCACTCTCGACATCGGAAACACCGAGATCACCGCCGGTCTCTTCCGGGGCGACACCCTGGACGGCCACTGGCGCCTGACCACCAACCCCGACCGCACCCCGGACGAATGGGGGGCCGCGCTGGGCGCCTTTCTGCTGCACGCCGGCCACTCGCCTAACGAGATCCGGGCCGGCGTCATCGCTTCGGTGGCCCCGGCGGTGACCCAGAGCCTCATCTCCGGGGTGGCGGCAATCACCGGGGCGCCGATGGTGGTCATCGACGCCTGTTCCCCGCTGCCGATCCGGCTGGATGTGGAGGAGCCTCTCAGCGTCGGGGCCGATCGGATCATCAATACCCTCGCCGCCGTCGAGCGCTTCAAGGCCGACACCATCGTCGTCGACTTCGGCACCGCCACTACCTTCGACTGCATCACGGCAGACGGCCGGTTCATCGGCGGTGTCATCATGCCCGGCCTCCGCACCTCGGCCGACCAGCTGACCCGGCGCGCCGCAAAGCTCCCCGCGACCGAGCTCCGCGCGCCAGAACGGGTCATCGGTCGCCGGACCGAGGAATGCATCCGCGCCGGCGTGCTGTTCGGGGCCGCGGATGCCGTGGACGGAATCGTTCGCCGCATCATCCGGGAATGGCCCACCGGGAATACGCCTGGTGTCGTGGCCACGGGCGGGCTGGCGCAGACGATTGTCCCTCTCACGACCACGATCCAGCAAGTCGATCCCGACCTTACGCTGCACGGCCTCCGGATCGCCGCCGGGTATCTCTCCATCAAATGGTAGCGGGCACGCCGCCAACGTCGGCCCGCCCGCTGCGCCGGCTGGGCTATCGCTGGCTGGGGGGTGGCTTCGACTACCTGCTGCACCTGCGTCCCGCCGAATGGCCCATCATGGCGGCGCACACCGCCGTCGGCTATCTGCTTGCGGTCGGGCTCGGTGGAGCGTTGCGTGGCCAGCAGATCGGCCCCGCACTGGCCGGGATGCTGATCTGGGTGCTGCTGCTCAATGGCGGGACGCTCGCCATCAACAGCGCCTTTGATCGGGACGAAGGCGACATCGGGTACCTGGAGGCGCCGCCACCGGTGCCACGGCATCTCGCCCGGTTCGCCCTGGTCCTGCTGGCGGTCGGGCAGGGACTCGCCCTGCTGCTGCCGTCGGGCTTTGGGTGGGCGTACGCCATCTGCCTGGCGATGTCGCTCGCCTACTCGGTGCCACCCCTCCGGCTCAAGGCCGTCGCCGGCTTCGACTGGCTGATCAACATGGTGGGCTTCGGCACACTGACGGCCTATGCCGGCTTCGCGGCCACCGGCCGACCCCTCGATCTGGCGCGCGGCCTGGTCCTCTTCGCCTTCTGCCCCCTCTTCGCCAGCCTGTATCCCCTCACCCAGCTCTACCAGTTCGAGGAGGACCGCCAGCGGGGCGACCGGACCCTCGCCCTGATTCTCGGCGTCCGGCGGAGCCTCCTTGTGGCGATCGCCGCTGCCGCCGTCGCCTTCCTCTGCCTGTCTGTGGCCGGCCATCTGTCGGGCTGGGGCACCACGGGCGCCGATCTCCTGCGCTGGGCCGGGCTCGCGATAGCCGCCGCCGCCTGGATGGGGCTCCTTCTGCCCTGGTACCGCCACGGCGAGGGCATGACCCCCGCCGAACACCAGGCGGGGATGTACGCCGGCCTTCGGGTGTGGGCCCTCACCGACGTGGTGGTGATCCTCGCCTGGGGTTGGTATAATTGAGCGTCGTTTTACCCCCGTATTCCGGAGCGATCATGAGTGCTGCGGTGCAGCCGGCAACCGGCCTGGAGCAGACCGACCTGCCCCTGATTCGGCGCGCCGCCGTTCAGCTCGGCGCTATCGAGTCCGTGTTCATCCTCGCCGCCGGAATGGTGTCGAAGTATCTCGACGGCCCGGTCGAACAGCTCCTGCTCATCCTGCTGATCACGGCCGGTGTACTCGCGGTAACCTTCCTGCCCGGAATCTGGACCGGCGCCCGCACGATCGAAGGTATCGCCAGTGCAGCCGGGATCGGCCTCGCCGCGGCGATCGTCTTCCTCCTCGTGGACGTCACGGTCTTTCAGAATATCGGGCTCTGGTCCAACCGCTGGCGCGAGATCGGCGGCGGCAGCAACTGGTGGTACCATCCGATCTGGTGGATGGTCGGCACCTACCTCCCCTGGCTTGGCGCCTTCACCCTCGCCAATCAGGCCGCCAAGTCAGGCCGCTCCAGCCCTGCCGCCGCCGCGATCACGGCTGTTGGCTGCGCCCTGCTCCTGGGCCTGATCGCCGTACTGGTCCATTTTCCCGGCGCGGGGTGGAATCTGCCGACCTTCGGGATCGCCTTCCTTCCCGGACTCGCCCTCGCGACCCTCGTCTTCGGTCTCGGGGCGCGCCGCTAGCGGCGTCGGCCTCGATTGCCGGGCATGCGCTGGGTCGGCACACTCGCCCGGATCGTTGGCTGGCTGCTCACGCCGCTCGTGGCGTGGGCAGCTTCGCTTAGTGCCGCCTGGATCCTGCTCGGCGTCAGCGGCGGGTTCGACAATCCGCGCCACGCACTCTACGCCGCCGTCGCGGCGGCATTCATCACCGGCGTGCTCATTCTGTTCGGATGGATGCTGCTCCTGCGTCGGTCCCCCCGCCTCCGGCATTCGCTCCACGTCACGCCCGAGGGCCTCCCCGACATCGAGCCCGAGGGGCCTGCCGAACCGGCCGATGCCACCCCGGCGACGACATCGGAGCCGCAGCCGTGAGGTGCGGTGTGCGCCGATGCCTTGGTGCCGCTCTGGTCAGCGTGGCCTGCCATGCCTCACCGCCACCGCGCCCGGCAGCGGACTCTTCGGCTGCCGCCCCGCCGCCCGCCGTCGATTCGCTGCTCTTCACCACACCCGCCGGAGTTCAGGTCTGGTTCACCGATGCGCGGACAGCTGCCGACTCCGCCGGGGCAGCCTGTCTCGAGCGGGTGCTGGAGATCCGCCGGGACGGCCGCCGGATCCCGGTACCGCTGCTCTACACCGGCACTGTCCCGCGTCTGGTTAACGATTCAACGATCGAAGCCCCGATCTGGCTGCACTGCCGCCCCGGCAACGTCTACCAGGTGAGCCTGACCAGCGGGCATCCGGTGCGGGTCCGGTGATGCGGGCCGCGACGCTAGGTCTGCTGGCAGGCATGCTCGGGGCGACACCGGCCGCAGCCCAGGGCTTCGGTATCCAGGTCGGCAAGCTGTTCAACGGTCCGCCCGCGACCAGCTACCGGTTGGGTTCCACGGGTACCATCACCGGCCCGGTCGGTTACGGGCTGCAGGCGGTCGCGATCGACGGCCGTACCCCGATCGGCAATCTCTGGGGGACCGGCGTGGATCTCTCGCTCTTCCGCAGTGGCGGCTCCGGGCTCTATCTGATTGGCGGGCTTGAGGCCGGGGTTGCGACGCGGGGGGACAACAGCTTCTGGGGTGCATGGTCAGCCGGCGCCGGCTATGAGTTCTTTCCGCTGCACGGACTTGCCCTCGCCCTCGAGGGGAGGTATCGCGAGCTCAGTCCGGAATCACGCAACGCGATCGAGCTTGGTGTTCGCCTCGGACTGGATCGGGGAAGCCGCCGGTCCGCCGGTGGTGCGCGTCCGGCCGACGACCGATCGGATACGCCGTCAAACACCGCGCCGGAAGCCGAGGCCATTCGCACCGAATTGGGGCGGGCCGGCGTGCCGGAGGACCGGGCGGCGTTGCTCAGCGGGGTGGTTCAGACCGCGCTGGATGTGATGGGAATGCCGTATCGCTGGGGCGATGAGGGGGAGGAGGGGTTCGACTGCTCGGGCCTGATCCGCTACGCCTTCGGCAAGCACGGCGTCGAGATGCCGCGACGAAGCGTCGAGCAAGCCCGTGAGGGCACGGCCGTCGAGAAGGAGATCGACGCGCTCCGGGCCGGCGACGTGCTGACCTTTGCTACCAGTGGCAGCCGGGTCTCGCACGTCGGGCTCTATCTCGGCAACGGCAAGTTCATCCACAGCGCCCGCGGCGGAGTCCAGATCAGCGCACTGAATCCCGATGACATCACCGGCCGGTGGTGGTGGAAGCGGTGGCTTGGCGCACGGAGAATTGTGGAATAGTTCCTTCCTGCCGCCTGCCAGCAGTCCGCCGCCAGCCTCAGTTGTGCTCGTGCGGCGCCGACCCGTGCTCCCTGTCCATGTGATCGTGGTCTTCCGAGCCGGTGCCCATCATTTCGAGCGACGCGAGGTCGACCTGAAAAGTCGGGTTCCCTATTTCGATCGTGGGCCACTGACGCAGGTCGTCGGGGGCAAAGAGCCCGACGATGCTCGCCATCGCCCCGTTCTTCAGCACGTCACCTGTCGGGTTATCGTAAACCGCGACGACCCGATAGGGGTGGTTCGCCTTCATCCGGACCCCGCTCCCACGCACCCCTGGCAGACTCCGGCTCACCTTGCTGACCTTGCCCTGAGCATCCCGGGTCGAGGTGATCCGGGCCAGCTCCTTACCGGTCACCGCATCCTCCAGCCGCGCCATCACGCCGTAGTCGTGCAGGTGGCCGCCGTAGGCCAGCAGCCGTCCCCCCAGCGGGAGCTGGAAGTCGTACGTCTTCTGGGTCCGCCCCGGGGGCACGTCATAGGTGTTCGTCCCCCCAACCGTCAGGTTCACGTCCATGTAGATCGGCATGACGTCGACTGGACGCGGATTCAGGTTGGGGGGCGAGTACTGCATTGTCATGGTGAAGCGGACTCCGTCGAGGTCCACCCCGGTGTCGTTGTGCCATGCAATGTAGAAACCGATGTTCATCCCCTGGCTGAGCGGGACGCCAATCGTCGCCGGAATCGACGCATCGTCCGTTTCCGTGCCGGCGCCGAACAGCCGTTCGGCCGCCTGGTAGAGCAGTTGCCGGCGGTCGGTGTTGACCACGATGATGTGGTGCATGATCCGGCGGGGCAGGATGTTGCCGTCGCCGTCCCGGACCTCGAGCTTGAACCCGCGGAACCAGCCCCCCACCGGCCAGGCAAAGCGCATCAGCGGCGTGTCGTGGGCCGCGCCCATGTCCATCATCGCGTGATCGACCATCGGCGGCATGTTCATCAGGTGCCAGGGGCCGGCGGAGATGATGACCTCACGACGGGCGCTGTCTACCTTCACGGTGACGTCGACGTCCGGGGCCTGAGCGGCCGAGGTTGAGCTGGGGCCGGTGGATGCGAGCAGGGCGAGCAGGACCAACGACGTCGACATGGCGGACTCCTCTGGCCGTAGGGGCCAATTCCGGGGTCGGGTGTTACAACGCGGCGGAAAATGCAGTGGACCGGCCGCATTCTCAAGCCGTCTCACGGCGTGGCGGCGTGCTGGTGATTCCGGTGCTCGCCGAGCGAGGTGTCCGCCGGGACAGGCCGGGCCGGGCGCCGCATCGCGCCACCACGCCGGCTCAGGAATTTGAGATCCCGCTGGACCAGTGAATCCGCCGGGTCGACGGCGGGCCAGTCGGCCAGGTTGTCGGGAGCGAATATCCCGGACAGGCTGCCCCTGGCAGCCTTGATCAGGGTGTCCGCGCCGCCGCCCACCTTCAGGCTCACGTCCAGATAGAGTGGCGGGACGTCTCGCGGGGCCGGATTGAGGCGCTTCGGCAGCCACTGCAGCGTCCGCAGAGGTAGACCTGGTCGAGATCCTGCGGCGTCCCGTTATGCCAGGCGACATAGAGGCCGAGCTTCGTTCCCTGCGCCAGTGAGACACCGATCGTCGCCGGCACCGTGACATCCCCGGTCTCGGTCCCCGTTCCCCAGAGCCGTTCCACCGCATGGTAGGGAGGCTGGCGGCGATCGTAGTTGATCATGACCAGGTCGTGCATCAGGCGTCGGGGCGTTGGCCGGCCGGCGCTGTCTCTCACCTGAAGCGTGCAGCCGCGGAACCAGCCTTGCACCGGCCAGGCAAAGCGGTAGACCGGGGTGTCGTGGCTCTGGCTGTGATCCATTGTGTGCCATCCCATCGTGCGGGGCTATTGAAGGCAGTTGAGCAACGCCAGCAGGAGCGGATTACGCATACCGGTCCCGGAGGGAGAGTACACTGAGGATGCACCGATTGGGGGACAACACCGATTGGCGCCGGCGAGTTCCCCGCAGGATATCGTGGCTTGGGCTAGCAGTCTCTCTTGACAAGTGCCAGCCATTGCCTATCTTGAAGGCTGTTCTTGGCAGTCCAGTATTCTGACTGCCAAGCCATTGTCCTTAATTAACTTACGCACCACCGACGTGGAGGCGCACCATGGGTGTCACCAAGAGCAGGCCGAAGCTCAAGATTCAGCCGCTGGAAGATCGGGTTGTCATCTTTCCGGACGACGAGGCGGAGACGATGCGGGGCGGGCTGTACATCCCCGACACCGCCAAGGAAAAGCCGACCCAGGGCGAGATCCTCGCCGTTGGTCCCGGCCGGGTGGAAAAGGGTGCCCGCGTGCCGATGGATGTGAAGGTCGGCGACAAGGTGCTGTATGGGAAGTACAGCGGCACGGCCATCACGCTCGATGGTGAGGAAGTGGTCATCATCAAGTCATCGGACATTCTGGCGAAGCTGGGCTGAGCCAGCCATTGGCCGTTCGCCGTTGGCCGTTAGCGGCCCCCGCGGTGCGGCCGGCTGGAATCGGTGTCGGGAATTCGTCGCGGTTACTAATAGCTAACGGCCAACGGCCAACGGCCCGTCGCCCTAGCTGCTCTTAAGGAGAAGAAATATCATGGCTGCCAAGGATCTGCTGTTCAACAGCGACGCCCGCTCCAGGCTCAAGCGCGGTGTGGACGCGCTGGCCGACGCGGTGAAGGTCACCCTCGGCCCCAAGGGCCGGAACGTCGTCATCGACAAGAAGTTCGGTTCGCCGACGATCACCAAGGACGGCGTCACCGTCGCCAAGGAGATCGAGCTGGCTGATCCGGTGGAGAACATGGGCGCGCAGATGGTCAAGGAAGTCGCCACCAAGACGAGCGACCTCGCCGGCGACGGCACCACCACCGCGACCGTGCTGGCCCAGGCCATCTTCCGTGAAGGCCTCAAGAACGTCACCGCCGGCGCCAACCCGATGGAGCTGAAGCGCGGCATCGACAAGGCCGTCGAGGCCATCGTCGAAGAACTGAAGCGCATCTCCACCCCGTCCGGGGGCAAGAAGGAGATCGCCCAGGTCGGCACCATCTCGGCGAACAACGATCACGAGATCGGCAGGCTGATCGCCGACGCGATGGAGAAGGTCGGCAAGGACGGCGTGATCACCGTCGAAGAGGCCAAGGGTCTCGAGACTACGCTGGAGACCGTGGAAGGCATGCAGTTCGACCGCGGCTATCTCTCGCCGTACTTCGTGACCGATCCGGAAAAGATGGAGGCCGTGCTCGAGGACGCCTACCTCCTGATCCATGACAAGAAGATCAGCGCCATGAAGGAGCTGCTCCCGGTGCTCGAGAAAATCGCGCAGACCGGCAAGCCCCTCCTGATCATCGCCGAGGATGTCGAGGGCGAGGCGCTGGCCACGCTGGTCGTGAACAAGCTGCGGGGAACACTGAAGGTCTGCGCCGTCAAGGCGCCGGGCTTCGGGGACCGCCGCAAGGAAATGCTGACCGACGTCGCCAAGCTCACCGGCGGCACGGTCATCGCCGAAGAACTGGGCTTCAAGCTCGAGAGCGCCAGCATCAGCCAGCTGGGCCGCGCCAAGCGGGTCGTCATCGACAAGGACAACACCACGATCATCGATGGCCGGGGCAAGTCCGATGACATCCAGGGCCGGATCTCCGAGATCAAGGTCGCGATCGACAAGTCGACCAGTGACTACGACCGCGAGAAGCTGCAGGAGCGGCTGGCCAAACTCTCCGGCGGCGTGGCGGTGATTCACGTCGGCGCGGCGACCGAGACCGAGATGAAGGAAAAGAAGGCCCGGGTCGAGGACGCGCTGCACGCCACCCGTGCCGCGGTCGAAGAGGGCATCGTTCCCGGTGGCGGTGTCGCGCTGTTGCGCGCCCAGGCCGTGCTGGACAAGGTCAAGGGCACGGCAGACGAGAAGATCGGCGTCGAAATCGTGCGCCGCTCGCTGGAGGAGCCGATCCGCATGATCGCCCAGAACGCGGGCGCGGAAGGTTCGATCATCGTGGCCAAGGTTCGTGGGTCGAAGGACAAGAACTTCGGTTACAACGCCGCGACCGACGTCTACGAGGACCTGGTGAAGGCGGGCGTCATCGACCCGACTAAGGTGACCCGCACGGCGCTCCAGAACGCCGCGTCGATCGCCGGCCTCCTGCTCACCACCGAGTGCGTGGTGGTCGAGCGGAAGGAAGACAAGCCGGCCTCGGCGGCTCCGGGCGGCGGCGGCATGGGCGGGATGTACTAGGCTCGGCTGGGGTTACGGACCGGCCGCAGTTGGCCGGGCTCGTCACCCCACCGCCGATCCAGTCCCAATCAGCGGCTCGGTACGGCACAGCGCCACGGACAATGTCCGGGGCGCTGTTTTTTCCGGGGCACCACGGGCTGTTATCTTGTTTCCCGGCTGGTCCGGATCCTGCCACAGCCCGTCGTGACGGCCAGATCCGGCCGAAATCCGGCTCCGGAGAGGACACATGAGACACACACTGTCCATTTTCGTGCTCGCGCTCGCCCTGTTCGTTCCCGCGGCGGCCTCGGCCCAGTCGGCAGCGGCTCCTCTGCTTGGTACCTGGAAAGCGGATGCGAAGGACCAGGCCCGAAAGGATGCCCCGCGGACGGTGATCGTGCGCGAGGATTCGAGCGCCAGCTACGGCACCGAGACGGTCCGCTGGCGCCTCAAGCCCGACAGCATCATGCTCGCTCTCGGCGGTGAATGGGTCACCTACCGGATGCAGATCAAGGGCACCCGCCTGACCCTTTCCGGGGGAGATCTGGTGAAGCCGGTCTCGCTGTCCCGCATCGGGCTGCCGACCGCGCGCCCTGACTCGGTGCCGGTACCGCCGGATCCGGATGCCGGCAGCTGAACCGCCGCGCTCCTCGATGACGGCAGCACAACCGGGCCCGGTCTTCGTGACCGGGCCCGGTTTCTTGTTCTCGCGGAAAGGGGAGGGTGCGGGCAGCGGGGGA